>Ga0209367_1006105_pt1 | contig 16700 bp, 11 predicted proteins | sample WorMetLIZISLAND2_FD_187412 | JGI IMG/M metagenome (GOLD analysis project Ga0209367, IMG submission 187412) | Marine gutless worms symbiont microbial communities from Max Planck institute for Marine Microbiology, Germany - Olavius geniculatus... ... | reverse complement strand
GGCCAGACGTATGCGATGGCCGACAAGACCATCCACCAAGCGAGCGAGCGACCGGCGAGCGACCATCAATTTAGTGAGGAATTTAGTGAGAAAAATATACATTTTCGTTTGTAGAAATTATTTAAACTGCAAGGACACCTGACCCTTACACTGTTTTGGACTGATCCACCCGTGTGACAAACAGACGGAGAGAATTGCGATGGCTAAGCCGCGCTGAAAAATCATTCCTGCACTTGTCCGTGTAAAAGACTACTTAGCTCGCTAGATATAATTTGTCAACAGTCAATGATTAGGCCTATCTCTTTGCCCAGAGAACGTGAACATTTAGTCCTATGCTACTGGTCATCTTACTACATTCGTGATAGCTGTTAGCTGAGTGGCTGATAACGATTCCAAACGAAAACATGTCCCATTTTTGGACACTAATCAGAAATTACACGCTAGCTTTTAATCGAAATTAGGCCTAGTTGTACAAACCGCTGTTTAAAGTAGCCTAGCCTATAAATTTTTACGCGCGAAAGCAGCTACTGCTTTCAGCGCGTCTTAGCCATCGCAATTCTGTCCGTTCGTCTGTCTGTCCGTCACACGGGTGGATCAGTCAAAAACGATGCAAGCTAGAATTACCGAATTTTTACCGTCAGCTGCCTGGAAGACTCTAGTTTCAGGAACCGTAAAGCTTTTTTATAAATTCGAAGGAGGTCACCTCGAACGAGGGCGTTAAATGAGAGGGGTGGAAAAAATTTGCGATTTTTAGTCAATAAGTCGCTGTATCTCAATAACGGTGCGAGATAGGCCTAGGTTACTATTAATCACTAATAGGAAGTCGTACACTGGCTTTCGATTGCTACCAAATTCAATGGCCTTGTATGACCTTGAACGCTAAAATAGGGGGTTTGTAATGGATTTTAGCGATTTTGGGCTGCGAGACACATTTCAGGAGCGAATTGCGCCGAAACCAATTAAGATAGACATGGACATGCTGCATATGACATTTTTACCATTAAACATAGATTTCGACGGTCCAAGTCTCGATTTTCTAGGTTCAAGAAAACCTGCGCACGATGGCATCAAAGAGCGGTACCCCCGTAAAAGTCGCAACGAAGTGGCTGGAGATAGACTGACAGTTTGCGAACAGAAACTGCTATAGGCTTTCGCGAGTCTCGTAAGCATTAGCTCAAATTTCTTGTTTTAATTGCTGCCAGCTCTACTCAGAAAGTACAAACCTATAAGCCACCCCAAACTGCTCAAACACCGTCTTTGAACAGTAAAAGTTCTCGTCACCGTGTGATATGGGCACTATAGGCTTACTGACACAACTAACTTCCACAAAACGATCATTAGGTTTATTTCGGCTATATCACTTCGCCTTGTGGCCGCGCAGTCGAGAAACCGTTCACACGTCGCACTCCCCAAAACGCAGGTCACCATCTCGTTCACTTCTGTAACAGCGCATAGCGTTAACGATTCACCCATTACATACCTGTAATAATAGGTTCTCGCTATTTTGTAGCTTACCTAAACAGCTGAGTGTGAGCCTGTGGTTAACAAACTGTGTTATAAAAGCGAAATGCTGCGGAAAACCCACCCGAGCCAAAAATAACTGACACCGCGGAAATCGAAAATGCCGCATCTGGTTGCGGGGATTTTTGCAGTTTCGCAGCTTCGTCGTCGAAACCTTTCGAAGCCTGAAAAAACATTACTTTCCGTGGTTATGTAGGCCTACGTCTATGGAATCCAAATCGTGATATAGCATTCTGCAATCAATTAGCAGTAAGCTCTGAATCAAACCTAGATGCTGCGAACATTTATCATTAGATACCTCTCCAAAACCGACGGTAGCGAACTCGTATTGGTTTATCGTATAGAGATGAAACAAAAAAATTAACAAATAAAAGTACAAAATAAAAAACCTGTAAAAATGAAATAAATAAAATGGGTTCTACCCTTCCCCTATTTCCATTTCCACCTCTCTCTTGATGTTTACGGCATCTCGTTATGTACGCTTCTTGAGTCGCTACGCCATGTAGCCTACAGGCTCTACCGCTTGCACAGTTCTGTGCAAGCGGTAGGCCTAAGCTTAAATACAAGGCAATCGGCATAAAACTCGCCGTCCTCGGCAAAACACACGTGTACAAAAGGGAGCAACAAAAGGGGAACGGCGAGGAGATAAGGGAAAAGACGGCAGTTGGCAGTCGTTTAGGCTTGTAGGCCTACGCGGACAAGTCGGTGAGTAGTAGAATACTACAGCGTGGTCATGTTAGCTACAGGTATTTAAAATGAATTTTTCCTGAGACGCGATGGGACTGAGAGGCAATTGGTTGGTGGTTGAGCGTCTAGTGACGACCGCTCTATACAAGCTGCTGAGGCTGGTGTTCATCACGGTGCAGCGTATCTACTGGCAACTCAATGGCACGGCTAGGAAACTACGTGAAGCTCGCTTGCCTCAGAACTATGAACGATCAGCCCAAGTCCTCGATGTCGTTCTGTTTCACAAGTTCTGTCCCCTGTTCACGATAAGTGTCGAGAACTTCATCTGTACTCACAACCGCTTCGAGGACCCGCGGTACATCATTGACAACGAACACATCACCCTGATAAGGGTCAACGAGCACGATGCCGTCTTCTGTGAAGCTATGGAGAAAGGTACAGACATATACGGGAGATCTGTTGGTGGTGATGCTTATTATTTTCTCATTAATGCACTGTTAATGTTGTCATGTAGCCTATCTGCTACGTGCTTAGCTTTGTACTGAGTGAGTGAGTGAGTGAGTGAGTAAGTAGGGTTTCGTCCCACCCGACGCAGTATAGGTCATTTTGGGGACGGAATGCACACAAACACATAATAATGGAACGGTAGGCCTAAGTTTAACCTTTACAGAAACACAAAACACAGAAAACGAGCTAAATCTAAAATTGTAGGCCTAAGAACTCCATACGCGTGCATATGTAATTAACAATAATAGTAGTTCTAATAATCTTCCCTGTTATCCTCCAGACAGACATCAATTTCAGAATGCTGTCTATTGGAGGACAGGGGGTTTAGCTTTGCACTGCATACGTTGTTGAAAAAATAAAATTTATCCATTTACTCATTCCGCAGAGACCGTATTAAGCCTAAGCCAGCTATAACATTTATACTAGTAATACAGAGAATTGCAGCTCATCGAGTACTGAAGTTTATGTTTAGCAGGCCTAATCGTAACAAGAAATTTGAGCTAATGCTCACGATACGCGCGAAAGCCTATAGCAGTTCCTGTTCGCAAACTGTCAGTCTTATCTCTAGCCATTTCGTCGCGGTTCATTCTTTGAGTGTGCGCTGCAGTCGAAGAATGCGTGACGTCATTGCAAAAATCAATAAAACCCCTTATTTTGGAAGTTTGGGGTCTTTTAAAGTTATCGATGTTGATACGACTGAAAAGCTCGTCACTAGTGCTTGTTGTGATAGACAACATGCCCATGCCTATCTAATACCGTTTTCACGAAAGACTGGCCAACAACTGTAAAATAACGACTTTTTCGGGGGTACCACTTTTTGATGCCCTCGTGCGCAGGTTTCCTTGAACCTATAAAATCAGACTTAAACCGTCGAAATGTACGTTCAATGCTGAAAATTTTATATACAGCTTTTCCATGTCTATCTTAATCGATTTTGGCGCAATTCGCTCGTGAAATGTGCATCGCAGCCCAAAATCGCCAAAAAATTCATAAAACCTCCTATTTTAGCGTTCAAGGTCATCCAAGGTCATTCAGTTCGGTGGCAATCGAGAGCCAGTGTACGACTTCCTATTAGTGATTAATAGTATCTTGGCCTTATCTCACACCGTTATTGATTTATACAACGATTTATTGGTTAAAAATCGCAAATTTTTCCACTCCCTCTCACTTAGCGCCCTCGTTCGGGGTGACTTCTTTCAAATTTATGGAGAACTTTACGGTTCCTGAAACTAGAGTTTTTCCAGGCAGCCGACGGTGAAAATTTGGTGATCCTAGCTTGCACCGTTTTTGACTGATCCACCCGTGTGACGAACAGACAGACGGACGGACAGAATTGCGATGGCTAAGACGCGCTGAAAGCAGTAGCTGCTTTCGCGCGTAAAAGGCATCAAAATTTACGAAAATTGCTTGTTGCTTGCATATCATCGATTATTACAATAAGCTTAGGCTATTATTTTTATGTTCTATGTAACGTACTGGGAACAAAAGGGCAAGAAGCAAAAAAAATTAAAAACAAAGTCTGGAATGATTTCTTCTTTTCGTTGTCATCATCATTTTTATTACTTGACAACTGAGCCGGCAGATTGATTGGCAGGTATGCGTCTATGGCAAGGCCAGTACGGTCCGTTCATTCGTTTCGCTCAGATGCAGTTCTGTCGCCGTCTAATCATTGTTCCTATGTCGACGTTCCGGCGTTTGGCTGAAGAGATGGGTGATCCCGGCGCTGAACTGATCTTTCTATCCAATACTGGGCGATGCGGCTCCACTTTATTCGCTCAGGTCTATTAGTTGCTGTTAGCCTATTTCGCGATCGCGTTTGTACTGTCTAAATTTCGTACTATGTCTAAAGCGGAATGACGCGTTGATAAAATTCTTAAACCACTGCCACTAAGTTCGTTCAACATTCACTGATTCCACTGCAGAGCAGATCGTGATTTATTCATACTTGTGTCCAAGTCTTGATTTTCTGTGTTCAAGGAAACCTGCGCACGAGGGCATCAAAGAGCGGTACCTCGGAAAAAGTCGTTTTGGGAGCTGTAACCAATTGAGTACAATCGCAGTGTGATTTCGATACGCAAACTGTTAAACCATATGAAGGGTCTAACTCTAAACTAAAAGCGGACTAAGTGTCATATGAAAAGTACAACAGAAAAGTGTACGAAAATCCAAAAAAATGACTTAATATTATGGACTTTTACCCGTTTTCCGTTGTACCCTTCAAAAATTGACTTAGTCTACTTTGGCAAAGATATCATCATCATCATCATAATGATTTTAACTTGCTAACGCAGAGTGACAGTACAATGAAACATTCTTACATTTGCCGTGAATAATTAAACCAGAAGTGTCGTTTTGCCTTTATTTGTGCGCCATTGAGTCCGTCTCTTTTCCGTCTAACTGCGGCATCCATTAGTCCGTTTGTAGGCAATTATTATGACCGTGATTTTCGACAGCAGCTCTTTACAATAATTGCTTCTATCTGTGTGCACCGTCAGATTATGGAATGCACCGGACGGTGCGTCGCTGTGTCTGAGCCTGACTCTTTAAACATCGTCGCCACGAAGTACCGGAAGTTGGGCGACTCACCGGCAGTACGTCAGCTGTCGCGTGACGTCATACGATGGGAATGTCGGCCGTACCCGACCATGCAGCCGCAGCCTCTCGGCTATCTCGTCAAGTTCAGTTCCTTCGGCTCTGTTCTTCTGCCGATGTTTAGGTGAGCCGTCATCAGTGCGGTGCATAAAAATGGAACATGCGTGGTCTATCTGTAGATCGAACAATCAAAGGGTTTTGGAAACAATCAGCCACGATAATAGCAACAAGAGTAGTCATGTTAAATACTGGGACACAGTTTTTAACGCGATCACTCTTCAACGCAACGATGGAGACTAATCGTTTCCAAAAATGACCAATCGTCCAAATTATGAAAAGGTTAAGCGTGCATGTTTTGCACTTTACGCTCCATCCTGTATGGCTAACTGCAAAATTCTTATTCACTGACACTGTGTTAGATTTACTGTGACTTTGACTCTGTATCTATTGTTTCTATGGTGGTTTGACGTACAATTTAAACGCTTGATCGTGTTTGTGTACGTACGTAGAGAGTTGTTTCCATCGAGCAGGTGTTTGTTTATGTATCGAGACATGGTGGCCGTAGCCAAGTCGGCGTGTCGGTTTACGGAAGTCTTCCCGTCGTTCTATCTCGCCTGTGTGCTCGGTCGTCTGTCCGGTCGGATGGCGAATCTGACACAGCCTCTTGGCGATATGGGTCCGGAAGTGAACACGGTGTGTGCGGACGGACTCACAGCCAGTGTGCTGGTGTCCGCTCGTCTTATGGCCAGTTACCTGGACCTACGTGGACGTGGGTACGACGTCAGTGCCGTGCGGTACGAGGACCTCGTTGCACGACCTCTGGACATGTGCCGCGTCCTACTTGACTTCTGTCACCTGCCGAAGTCGCTGGCCGAGGTCGCCGTCAGAGCATTCGACGTCGATGCTCAGCGGAACTCTGTCTTGGCCCAGTCGGCCGTCGCACATTTGAAACTGCCGCAGCTGACGACGAAGAAAAAGACCGATTTGAATGACCTTCTAAAACGGTACGGGGTGCCGTTGATTGGCAAGCCGTGCGTTCTTGAAGGCACACTAACCTGTTGTTAACGTCAGTGCTTTGGCATGTATAATTTTGGCTCACTTAATATAATACTCATGCTATAGGCTAAGTTGTCAAAAGCTAGTAATATTTCCTTATTTGGCCCATTTTATGTTACTGTCTTTGAGAAAATGACAAACAATAAAAACTATAAGATCGACAGTCAAAAGCAGTTGTTAGTAATCAGCTCTATTTGAACTTGGATCTTGTAGCGCATTTCAGAAAAATGATAAAACTGCATGCATTTTATTAAGCATGGAAACAATCGAAATACATGTTACTTCACTGCAAATAAATTAAATCATGTCCGAGGACAAGGTTTACAGAATTTTCGGGAACAAACATATCGTCTGAGAGAAGGACGTCGGACAGACTGCAACACGTAACGCGGTCTCCTAAGGAAGGGCCGCATAATAAAACTTATACAGCGGTCGTCGTCATTTGTTTACTGGTTCAGCATTTATTCATTTCGAGTAGCATAACGTACAATAGAGTAAGTTTTTGCAGCGCAAAATAAACTCACTAACAAAGCTAATAAAAATACATAATGCTAGGGTAATTTACTACTCATCGTATGCACTGGTATATAATGACGTAGACTGAGACTGATTGAAGCGAATTAGCTATAGCTTTATGTACGAACACAGCAAAAGCAAAATGCCTAGAAAAGCTACAATTTTTTCAGCAATACAATGCACTGCGACAAAAAAACGGAATATTAAACAATGTGTTGCAACGAAATAGGTTAAAATAGTGTTGTGCAGTTCAGAAAAGATGGCACGACGTTACGTAGCGTAATTTCGCTAATTATTCTCAGAAAAAAATAAACATTCAACTCCGAAATATTTACAATATGCAATAGTTTTATGTGCAACGATGTATAATTATGCGATATTGCTATCGCATGCTGGCAAAGCCTCGCTTGGCTGCAGCGACTCAACACTGATTCTAATGATACTTTTCATCAGTGTAAATTGCTGCGAAAAATTCCTTTAGCGTCTTACGATGTGTAACTGAAAGTGAACTAGCCGAACAACTAAAGATATTCATAGGCCTACACTATTATGTGTTGCAGGAAGAAACGTAGGCCTATAGATTTCGAAAAAGAAGCATCGAACGAACAAATAGATCATTTACAGCATAAAAGATAATTATAGCTCACAAACATTTTTAAAGTCTAAATTTAAATAAAACGCAACAGTTCATTCGTAACTTCGTAGTAAATAGAAAATATCATGTGCGCCATAGCGAGGCAATGAAACGTAACACGGTAATAATGCAACAAGCTGTCTATTTCGATATCGCGTTAAATCGATGATTTCTCACCTTAACAAAATAATAACTTGCCCTCCTATGGGAAAGTTGCATAAATACTAAGTATTATTAAAATTTTAACATATAAAAAATTAAGCAACAACTGGACTATAAAGTTGCTCGTTGCTGCTTTCGTCAGATCTAACTAGTCGGCGTACATGTCTAAGCTCAGTTTTCCCGGTAAGTTTAAGCAGAACAAAATATAATCTTTTTTGTCGGAAACCAACATAGCAGCCTGGTCGGAAACCAGGTTTTAGGAAAGTTTTGAACCAGAAATCTTGTAGCGAAATTTAGATGTTTCGCGCCAGAGAGCATCCTACGATCATTGGTGTATATATAGGATATAAGCGTATAGATGTAGGCTATTGAGGTTCTACAGAAGTGCATTTAAGGGGGCATGTTGCAGGAATGAACAGACCTTTAGCTGTATTGGGCAAAGGCAGAAAAGAGAACAAAAAAGGATGCAACCGTAAAAAACGAAAGAAAATAAAGTGGGAAATGCAGTACTGGAATATTGTAAAAAAAATTTCTCAATAAAAGCTTGGCAAAGACTGCTAAGTTGTCTCTGCAACCATTTCCAAAAAGTCGGCCCATATGCATTAAAGATTTCTGTGCTTCTTATGCTTCCAGCTGCAGTTTAGGGACGGAAGTTGAGCTGAGGTTATTTCCGGGACAAACGGGAATGTTTCACGCGCCATGCGTGACAGTCGACGAAGCCGTCGAAGCAGAAGGTCGCATTTTATGTCAGTAGGTTGGTGCATCAGTAGTGGTTGTCTTTGGAGGAGGGTTATTGCTGGCAGTCGGCGGCTGACTTCCCTTGCTCCTCCAAGCCATGAACTGTATGAACGTGTCGAAGCCCCACAGCAGTAGACAGACGATGGCGAAGAACTATACACGTACATTTCAAACCACAGCACTCATTATCGTCGTCAACATCATCATCAGCATAATCATCACCAGTGCTTTGCCAACGCAGATGCCTGCATCAGCAGATCTCGTATCACGAATCATCTTCACTTCTGACTGAACTTGAGCGAGTTTTCCGGTAGTTCTGCCTCCTTCATACTCAACAAGTTGCAGTCTTTCTGAACGCCATCCGGCGATATAGGTCTTCCTCCATTACGTCATGTTCATAGCCTTCTACAGCCTGCTCCGTGTACTGTATATGCTGCGGCTCATTCTTGCAACGTGGTTGAAGTAGTGTAGTCATCATGGCACCATCCCGTGATTTTCTGTATGTTCATGTTTCGTATCATGTCTCGTCTATAGTCATTTCTTCTATTTTACGTAACCGCTATGCAACATTTGCTACTATCGTTGCTACTGTAAATAAACTTCACAACCTTACTCTTTATTATTAATGTTAAACACAAATATTTAACAATTATTAATCGTTTTATAAAAACATACAATTTTTGTCTGTTCAATACTGCCCTTCCCTTTACCTTCTCTTTCTCCTTCCATTTTTCTTTCCCTTCCTTTTCCCCTTCCTCTTTTCTTTCCCCTATCTCTTTCCCTTTTCCTTCCCATTTCCCTTACCTTTCCCCCTTTTTCCCTTTCTTTCCATTTCCCTTCCCCTTCTTTTCCCTTTCCCTTTCCCTTCCCTCTTTTTTTCATTCCTCTTCCCTTTGTCCTCCATTCCTTTTTTCCTTCCTCTTTTTCTTCCTTTTTCCTTTTTACTTTCCTTTTCCCTTCCCTTCCTTTTCCCTTCCTTTTTCTCTTTTTCTTCCTCCGTCTTTCTTTCCGTGTCCACGCCCGTGTCCAATATTTGAGGCGCATGTATCTCCGTAACGGTGCCAGGTAGGCGCATGGTGACTATGGACCACCCATAGGAAGTCGATCCCCGGGAGTCAAATGGTCACGTGACCGATAACGTCACGTGACTTCAAAAAGTCAAGGTCGTGACCCCATTATCTTTGAAGCACCATATCTGCATAACGGTGCAAGACAGATGCATGGTGACGATAGACCATTTATAGTAAAACGCTGGTGACGAATCGAATTATCTCGTGACTGACAATGTTTATTGTTCAGTTAAAATAGTAGAGAAAAATCATTGCTGCTGTACAATTTGAAATTAAACTGTTTGGTTTTTTTCTTCCCCTCTAAACTATCAAAATGCATTGGACAGACTCCGTGTTCGTATGAACATTATCTGGTTCATAATAATTTTGTTACATTCATCGCTGTTGAAACCTTAAGAAGTTTCCTATAGTAATAAGCTGTTGAAAGATAAACATCTGGTCAACAACTCCGTGGCATCGCAAGTGCAAATTAACTGAACAGGCTATTTGCAGCACTGATATTTTGCCAGCTAAAAATGCACGACGTAATGCACATTTCTAAAAACGAGAGTCACGATTTTCCGTTCTATGGACATACTGGAACGACGACTCAGACGCAACAAAACACACTTACGGCAGCTGCACCGGTTTCAGGCGAGTTTGTAGCGACGTCAGCTACGACTGCTGAGATGATAAGAGCGATGAAAAAGAACAGAGTGTAAACAGCATAAACGACCATTTCCTGCACAAACAACAAGCAGTTATAATGCCGAAACCAGACAACAGATTCAATTTTTTCAGTCTACCGCTTAGGCAAAATGTGACGTAATAGTGGCGTGGTAAAGGCGTACGTTAACACGTTATGTTCGATTAACGTAGAACATTTCCGTTTAGTACATGGATTTACAGGTGTAGCACCTCGGTGTGTAACCAACCACCAGCTCAACTCAGCCTTACGTCCTTCCGGGGTAGCTATAGGTAAATCGAATACCAGAGCATCAGCGCGTCTGGTTGGGGTTAAGGTAGGGCGCGGTGACGTGTGACAGTTTAACACGCGTTTACTGCAGCTGTGTTCTCTGTATGATTAAAGTTGTTTAGTCTAAGATATAAAACGACTTTCGCCATAGTTCAGAAAAAACTTTTTAGTGCTTTGACACGCATCTGTGAGGGTGTCTTACAATGATGTAGGCCAGCGTCATGTCTGGGAAGAAGTTGAGAACGTGAAGTGCTAGAGATAGTGCGCTATGGATGAAGCCTGTGACGAAGACAAACGTGACGAAGCCAAAGCCCTTGTACCACTGGGCATGAAATACCGCCGCACAAATCAGTCCAACCAGCGACATTATCTACATGTGGCAAACAACAACGACACAAGCTGGCAGTATTATTAGACAGTTATATTTGAAAATCACTTTTATTCTATTTTAGTCTAGACCTATAGTAATCTGTAATTTTAAACGTTATCGTTCGATTTTTAGCTAAAAACATAAGTAATTAAATTAACAAAACAACGTGTTTGACAGTAACTGAAGGCAACAGTCTTCAAAACAGTCTATGTAGCTTATTCAAGTTTTTATTTGACTAGTTTATTTTATGCAGTGGCTTTAAATTAAGTCAATTTGCAAAAAAAATAAATTTTTGGGCATTGTTGTGGCAGTACTTTCACAGGTTTTTTGTTGCGAAATTTAACTCAAAAACATCTGGCGAACAGAAACAGACAAAAACGGGCACTAAATTAAGTCGTGCTCAGAAACCATACAAAACACAAATTTGGACAGACCATTTTCACACCGTGATACCACGCTACGACTGGAGAACATTATTGTTCGCCTTTTAATTATTGTTTAGGTATTATTTAGTTTGGCAGCATTCTTTTTGGTTTCAATTTATGATTTGCGGAAATACTTTAATTCTACTTTTCGTGCACAAAAAGATATTCTGGCACAAAAAAAACTGCCGATACATGCATCGTGCAAAAGCATCAATTTTCTCCCGGTGTGTCCTACCCCGGCTCGCTCTGGCAAAATTTGAGGATATAAATCGCAGCAAACTGTGCTAAATGTTCCTTACCACTTCCACGATCTTCAGGATGCCATGGACGCTCTTGACATAGGTCGCAATCCAATCCGAGCTCGGTCCTCTTGATAGCGGCGGCGTCGGCGGTTCAAACATGGCTGCAACCAAACATACACTGTACAAACATTGTTGGAAATTTAGCCTACAGTATTTTGACGTACTGAAAATGTATGCAAAATTTTCACCGTAAAGCCTATTATCCAGGTAAGATGAATGCAAACACTACTACAGGTATAAGGTATTTACAGTTAGGCGTGGTTACTGGTTACAAGTACTACTGACAAAGGGTGACAGAATGGACTAGAACTTCGTATATATGCTAATCCTGCATAATACTTCACGATAAACCGCATTAGCACATAATGAAAACACCTAATGATCATCATGCAGTTGCTGCAGCGACCGGGTCGAGAAATATGGACTCTAAATTCTACAAGGTTTTCACCCCTTCTCTCCTTTGAAAAATTGTCTTAAACGCCAGTTTTTGTCAGCCAGCAAACAGCGACAATGTGCTATTAACTCTATTAATGCTAATATTAATTAGTGTCTTGTTCTCGGAAAAAAATAGTAAAAGACATCAGTTTAAATTACACAATTACAAGTTACAACTCTGGCCATTGACCTGGGCCATTCTCCTTAGTGTTTTTTATTCTTTGTGTCTGTGTGTATGTGTGGTGTATGGGCCACGTTGCCTGATTTAAATAAAATGGATGGATGGATGGAAAAACTTTCTTGCAGCCTAATAGCGTTGTAGCGCTAGACAAGAGATTTAAACGGATATCTGTTGAAATGAAAAAAAATCCCTCCCGATCGTCGCCAGAAAAATCTGACATTTTCCGACCAAGCTCGGCCAACAACTAGCGCGATAGGCTGACAAAGGTGGATCCGATGTTCAGAACCGCATACATCTCTTCCTTTCGAACAACCACTAATTCGGCACTTTGTTAACAAACGCGTTTTACGGATACCGTTGAAGCACATAATATTAATACCTGTCACGCTTGAATTGTTCTCAGTTTTACCCGCAATGTACAGTTTGTGTGGCGAGAATAGCAAAAAAGATGAACAAAAGTCAATGACAACACGAGTTAATTATAGGCTACAGCAGCGAATCACTGAAAGCTCACCTATGATGGTTTACCTGTAGTGCGTGGTGCAGCGTAGCTAGGCCTACTATGCAGGTCGGGGCCGCAGTGACAAGTGTTGGCAGGCTGAGTGATCATTGTGCGCAGACTACAGCGATGCCGCCGTTTAAACGAAAGCATCGTTCAAACGCTCAAACAAAAATTCATGCAAACGGTTAGCAAATTAAGCGAACAGAAGCTACAGTTCTTTGCACTGTCCTGATGATAAATATAGTACCTTACCCAAAACGCACGCACATCCAGATTTTCTTTTGACATCCAAAGATGGCAGCGTGAAAAAAATAATATTGCTCCAGCACGACAATTTGTAGTCCTGCATAATGAAATATTTTTTTATTGTAGTTCGAATTAACGTCAAGCATATCGAAATTTTGTTGCGGGCAGATCTGTTTATTGCGTCGTTGTTCTCGCCACATCAGCGATACTTTTCGGTTCAAATTTAGAATTATTCAATGCGGCTGTACGCTATAGTCTTCGGCCTCTCGCTGCCTTAGACTGTATGACTACACAACTACGTAAACTACATTAGCTGCCAGTCAACAGCCATGTGCAGTATAGAAGCTATGCATTCTGATGCACGCGATAGAAGCACCAGCTTATAATAAATATATGATACAACAACTTGTTCAGCAAACATGCGAAATGGCCAGCCGATCTAATCTACATGTAATTCTTTTGTGAACATTACCTATGTTAAATCACGTTTTCGAACCAAATTTACCGAGCTACCTTTTTCTTTCGCCGGACCGTTAGCGCGGAATGCTCTGCCGACTGAACCTTAGTTCAAATGAAAATACATTTTCAGGCGCCGTCTCAACACTCTCTATTTCAAGCCCGCGTTTTAGATCACATCAATTGTTTTTGAATCATTGTGACTGTATTCATTGTAATTGGCCTGTTTTGTTTGTTGAACAGTATCTGTCATTGGCTTTATTATCAGCATTAACATTATTTAAACGTACAACTAGTTAGTGGTTGAAGGCATCCCTATGAGCTAGCAGTGATTGTATGACATCGTGGATGGTATTACGTCACCCTGGGGACGAACACCTTGGGTGGTTCCTTTTAAGTAGCGCCGTCGACCGTGATGCTTAGACCGTGTTGGCTTAAACAACTGAGCACTTAAGTAGTGAAGGTAGTATGTAGACATTAAGCGAAACCGAATAGCAGCTGCAGCAGAATACTCCATCGTTTACAAACCGGCGTATACGTTTACAAATTTGCGAAAAAAGACAACGAACATCGCTGTTGCAGTGTCGCGAGTTGAGCAAAAATAGGTATATAACGGTCGTCGACTACGTAGTGAAGGTCGCAAAGATCCTGAAGTCAAACCCCAATCATGTAGAGTGCTTTTCTATGCTTTTATTGTCTGTGAGCGCGTTAACTTGCATGTATGGACTATCCGGCAAGTTTATGTTAATTTTGTAGGCCCACACTTGCTATTTCGTAACGGCTAATAAGTTTATTAAGTTGCTAACTATATTCTTCTAAATATTGCAGTCTGCTGAAAGCTTAATTACACCATATATTATACTTTTATGCAACTTCTAATACTGTAGGTTCCCCGAATACGTGCGATTAACGATCAGTTCGTCATTCTTTAATTCTCGTAATTTACGAAACGCAATTGCGTTACTTCTATAGGGCCTACGTTTATTTTGATTTTTGGGCACCTTAATAGTTTGTACAGGCTAATAAGTTTCTAGGTTAATTTTTCCGTTTTTGCAAATGTTTCACGTGTGCCTTTTAGTTTGTATTTACGTGCAGTTAAATTTCCGATTTCGACAAGTCTCCAGAAGGTCTTTTTTCATTACTTCCATTGCATCATAGAAAAGGTTTGCTTAATATTCGATTTCGATATTAATTTAACAGTCGGCTCACTATAGCGCAACTAGCTGACGGCTGCCGTGATTGGTCAGCTAATTTCCGCCCATGACGCCCTCGGTGTCCTCCTACAACACTCCTACCATGGTATCACCCAAGGTGTCCGTCTCCAAGGAACAATAGAAACCACCCAAAGTGTCCGACTATCCTTGCGGTCGCCGCGGTGGCTTGCTTGGGCGAAGCCGTGCAACGTGCGTCGTGCTTGTGCTACCGCCGGGCCTCTGACTCACCTACGTGCGTGCTGACGCGACCAGCCCCGACACAGCAGGCGTACCGGTATCAATAATCTGCTTTTTTTATGCGATACGATACAGTAACGATGATACATTTTGTGGGGTCAATAAACGAACTGGAGCCATTCGTCGTAGACTCGTAGTCTACTATGCACAAATTAACAATAAAATGCGGTTAAATTGAACTATAGGTCCGTTGGCAATAATCACTGTTTTTGCAACTCAAAAACTGCAGCAGATGTTAGAAAAAACACTATTATGAAGAATTTACCTGCGGGACAGTGAAAATTTCCTTCGTTCTTTATATGCTGCTTATTCAATATCTGCAGTTCGTCGATGGAGATCTTTCCAGCAACGGACATATTGTTCAATTTCGCCTAAAATGCCAGTTAGTATAGGCCTAATAGCATTGCCAGAAATGGTACCAAAGTACTTGAAAGCAGGCCGCTGTTTGCCTGTAACACTGTATTTAGCCTACATTTTGAGCTCGCTACCGTCTACGTGGCGTCCTTTTTTGTCTGGCAGCAATGAATGATTGTGTCGAATGTCGTCGATAAGCGCGAGCGTAACGTGTGCGAACAAACAGGCTGTCTATTAATGGGTTTAGTGAATAGACAGCTGTTACGGTAAGACGGTCACGTAGCAATTCGCTGTCGCCTAAATAACTGCAGCAAATTATTTCTAATGTAAATGTAGGCCTACCTCTGTCAAGGCGAAAATTGTTCGAGGGATCATCTTTGATTTTTTTGGCTAAAATGTTAGAAAATATGAACGAATGTGAAAACGAAGTCATTTCTTTTTTTGAACACAATTTGGACTCTTTGGTTGATTTTCATTCTCTTAGGCCTATCCGACGTTTTTCACCATTATAAAATAGCAGCTGTAAAAATAGCTGCTACACTGGTTGCCGTTAATTTTAAGGCAACTAACGGCTATTCATATCGTGATCGGGCCAGCTATTTATCCGGCGGCCGTCAAGGGTACTCGTAGGTACCGGCTAAGGCCGTGTCTCTGCGGTGGTACGACGAGCACCCTTCGTTTTCGTTTGATCGGATAAGTAACCCACAGGTTATTTATCCGGCCGCCGGACAAATATTCATCGCGTAACGGCGTAATTTCAAGCGTTATGTAAACGTATAGGTTTTGTGGCTGTTCTGACCGTGGTGTTTTTATTAATGTATAACTCTGTCTGTTTCTTTTTTAATGCAGGTTGATGTGCATCATGTTCTTGTTTTTGTCTGTTTTATCGACATCAACCAAAATCACCAAATTTGTTTGATGCACAGACCGTCAAGGCGTAACCGCAGCCTTTAGCTTGGTCACCAGCTAATTACGCAACAGAAATGACGCAGTTCCGACTTAGGCCTAAGCAATCTCGACACCAACGTGAAATGAGTGACATTGTTATTGCGGCTTTTATGCGAAAAGAAGAGCTAAGAACTAACAACATTCATAAAACTATAAGCATCGATCGTTTTTCCCAACAATAACTTAGTTTCTTGCGTACTAATATAGGCCTAACTTCTGAACATCAATTACAATAACAGCATCGATGCACGTGAAATTACGGCTTAATTTTGCCATTGACCTCCGACTTAACTGTTATTATAGCATTTGGCAGCGACGACATTACAGATTTTGAGTCTACAGTCTTGAAAAACGGTTTGGTTTTTCATGTTTTGCCACATGTCGAATTTCATACTTTTTGCCGTTCATCCGCAAAGTTTGACATTTTAACTGCGCAATATACGTCACCATAGTTGCACTTGTCGTACGCAAGTTTTTCGCAAATTTATAATTTTTCGATGTGGGAGGTCGTCTGATGAAAGAAAGACATCAATCACAACAAAGCTGATAAATCTTATTCAGTGTTTGAATTGCCGGGGGGGGGGGGTTTGGG
>Ga0209367_1006104_pt1 | contig 16703 bp, 8 predicted proteins | sample WorMetLIZISLAND2_FD_187412 | JGI IMG/M metagenome (GOLD analysis project Ga0209367, IMG submission 187412) | Marine gutless worms symbiont microbial communities from Max Planck institute for Marine Microbiology, Germany - Olavius geniculatus... ... | reverse complement strand
CCCTCCTCCCCCCCTTTGAATCCGCCACTGCCCTGCTTGATATGCTTTACTGTTACTGTGACCAGCCGAAACAAGAATTTAAGTAATACAAGATAATACGCAGAAATAGAGTTTGTTTGTAAGCGGTGATATTTCATAACGTTTGTGGCATCGACAGCATTTTTGAACGGCAGTAGGCTAGTATTGCGGCGTTTGTGTGCATGCGACTTCGCAGGCGAGCCGAGGATTCAGCACTTTGAGCATGAACGTCAGAATGAGACAATCGATTACAACGAGAGATTTTCCTGGGACAGCTACGGATGGTTGCTAAACAGAGCTTTCTTTGGCCCTTTCGGTGAGAGTTGCGTCATCTGCACGTGCATATAGATGAAAATCTAATGCTTTATACCACAGATGTAAAAACATTTTAACACTTGCTTTTTATGTTTTTAAAAATTTTTAATGTTTTTTTTCTTTTTTGTTTTATTATTATTTTTAAAATGTTTTTGTGCTTTTTAATGTCGTGTTTTTTTGTGCTTGTTAAAACATAAACCTACAAAATTACAAATATGATTTATATCTCATGGACAAATTGCATTCAGCTTTTTTTGATTAGGTACATTCAGTTCATTCTGGTTTTTAGTCTTTACAAATGGTATTCTTTACGTGTATAATATATGGCGAACAAAGTAGCGATTGAAAACATCTGCAATTTGATGTTTTTTATGCATGTTTTTATAATGTTTTAATAGTGTTTTAATAAAAGTTTAAAAAACATGTTTTTTTATGTTTTTTTATTTGCAAATCAATTTTTTAACATTTATGCTTTATACTTTATCTTTGTATTTTATAATGTGACACGATAATACATAATAACATACGCAAAAATTATGGATACTAGCAAAGTACCTCCCTTATATGCAGAAGAACCTTTAATGTTCGTCATTTCATTCGCCAGATGGCGCCACGAAGCACTACACGCTGCGCTAAGCACTATACTGATGGCCGGCCGGTAACTCAACCTCCGCCCGTCAGGCTGCCCGTGGGGTGAAGTGGGGGCAAAGTGGTGGCGCACGTATCTAAGGCCCCTCTAAGGACTCGTACGCCGCCGTCGGGATCCGCGACCGAGCAACACAGTAGGCGCCGGAATAGTATGACAGACAGACAGACAAACAAACTTTCTGCGCATTATAGTAGGATAGTCAGTCAATATCCTTGCAATCTATCCCACTGCCGTTGAGACGGATTAATTCATTGATTTGTCGACTGCGATCGATTAGCTGATTGATTAATTGTAATACAATCGATTGTTCGTTCGTCGTACAGCTGGTCGGTTTAACCAGGAGTTTCGAGACGGCCAGCGGCGCGGTTTGCCCTACCCGATTTTGTGGATCGCCGAATATTTCACAGTCGACGGCGAGGGTCTGCGCTGGGGTCGATATTATCTGCAAGCCGGCTTCTTCACTCACATCATGCTCTGGTCGTTCAGTCTTGATACTTTGCACCTGCAACAGTTCTTGTCTTAACAATGTGTACGCCAGTGGCACGCGTACACAAGTCAGAGGCCAGGGGGCCAGTTCCCCAATCCTCAGGACAAGAATTACGTTTAAACTGTACTAAGTTTGCCAATTTGGCCAGTTCATTTTCTCGGGAGTTGAAGTTGTTGCCATTAGATCTCATTTCAAAAGCCAATATGCACCAAATTTGATTTCGGCTGGGGCTCCGACCTGGTGGGGGAGCTTACCAGCGCTTCTCGTGTCCACTAGCTGGATTTTAAGAGGTCCTACTTCTAAGGGAAAAGAAGGGGAAGAGGCGACAGCAAAAAGGAGGGAGTTGTTGAGGGGAGAAAAAGGGGAGGGGAAAACGAAAATGGAGGGGAAGGGGACGAGCCCCCGTAATTGACATTTCTGGCTAAGCCACTGGTGTACGTTAAAAGAAGACAGAGCCATAGTGAAATGAAACTTAATACAGTAACTACAATACACAAAAATATTGCGATAAGTAAGCCTGCGCTTACTAGACTAACAGCATAATAATTCACGTACACAATCCACACTTTGTCTAGGGAAGCCTCCCACCTCTTCGGCACAGATTCGTAACCGAATGTTACTTGAGACAATATTATTTTGTGTTGGTGTCGTTTGCGTTTGCGATTTAGACATAGGCCTATTTTTGGAAAACTGACTATTTCTCCGCAGACTTTTTTCTTATTGATAACTAGAACTTACTGAAGTGTTTAGTAATATTAATGGCGTATAGGACGGCTGTACCGATGTGGTGGCTGACGTTGATTCTGTTTAACATGGTGCCTCGCTATGGCGGTTACTTCTCCATAATGACTGGCACATCGCTGCTCATCGGCAACATCATCTGGGCCAAGGTGCGCAACCCTCTTGACCTCGCCTTCCCCATGATCTTCGAAGGCTGCCGCAAAGTTTCCGAAGGTTCCAGCGACAACACCGACTGCGTCATGAAACTGCATTACTCCTGGAGCTTCTGGCTCTGCTTAGTCACAGGCGAGTTCATACTTTATTCGCTTGGTGGCGTAACGGTCAAGACATTAGACGTACATGTACGATCAAGAGGACGTGGGTTCAACTCACCGCCTGGTTTCTATTAATTGGTTACTACCAGGGTGGGTGATCGCCTGCGGACAGGTAACCCATCTCGGTACATTTTTAGCACCAAAGCACCTTCCATCCATCCGTGGTGTGGGTAAATTGGAGTCGGGCGGCATGTAACACGATGTGATCACATACGGCAGGTGACGCTGCATAGTTTTGTCATGAGTTACCGTTAATAACTAAAGACGCTTTTAACCTTTAATTGACCTTGTTGACAAATACAATCTAGCGTTGAAATTGGGAATGCGTTTTGGGCGTATTATCGAAAGTATTTTCCACATCCGTGTTTTTCTTCGTTGTTCAATAATAATAACAAAGATGTTGATGATGCAGATTGTTGATGATGCAGGCAGTCCTGTACCATAGAATAGGCATTCGCTGTGTGTTTGTACATATAGGAATCTGTTGCGTGGTAATCGGAGTGGTCGTGGTAGCAATGGACGTGTTCGCAAACGAACGTCTCTTCGAGTTCTTCAACGTCGATTTTACTCACGACCTCGAAGAGTTTGTCGTCAGGCCTGGTAAGTATAGGCTCCACGGTTTTTATATCCCAGCCATCGACAGCTGCTGTAGAAATGGCCTGAACCACAATACGTTTGCATGACTTTGCGTGTTCTTGTTGCAATTGAAATGTTATCGTCGAGATTGCGTGCAGTCAAAAGTTAATCATTTATTAGGCCTACGCTAGAAAGCAACACAAATGCAATAAACATATTAAAAGCTAAACTGTAGGCCTACACAAAAAAACAAATAGAAGCTAGATAAATTCTATCAAGACTGCTTATATTGGACCACAAGTCTCTTGGCGTCAAGACAGTACACTGAAACAGTCCGTGAATGTCCTTAAAATATCAGCTGGCCTGCACATTTTTTTCTAGACAAGAACGTTGCTGCAACGAGCTGTTTTTTTGCTGTAAACAGAATATTCGTTTCATGTGTAACTATCCTATCAGGTTGTTTGCGTAATAGGTTTTTAGTCCAAACTTTGCATTTTTGGACGAAAATTTTTTTTCCAACAAAACCAAAATTTTCCGACAATTTTCGGACAGTCCAAAATTTGGGGGGGGGGGCAATTGCCGCCGTGCCCGCCCCCAGGACGTCATCATTAGTAGCAGAAAGAGCTACGGTTTTGCTGGTGCGTTTGTATACGAAAGACGACGAGAGTCAAAACGGAGGAAGCGCTGAGACGAGGAACGATCTGAGGGGTAGAAGGCGTGCGACGGCGAAACATCACCGCCCTGTCACGGCGTACCTGAGTCCAAGTCACAGTCAGCGTCGTAGGGGACCTACGTCATCACAGACCTCAGCAGGACCCACTGCAGCCACGGCTGACGGCTTCGACGACGTCGAACTTCACAATTACCAGCCCGGCGACCAGCCTACTTCACCCGAGGTCAGTACACGACAAATGTCACACAGTCCACTTGATAGCAGTAATATGAGTTTGGCCCAAAGTTTGACGTATAGCCTACCGTTCATCGATCGCTTTCTCTTTCGTCAGTCTCGACCTGATCAGTCGGTCACTCAATTTTCGTTCACTCAATTTTCCACATGCCACCTCGCCGTTTTCATCTAATTCTTGTTGCCACCCAAGCGTATAGGGGCCTACAACTTATTGGCGCACGTAGCTCCACCTTTCTGAATGGCGTTCGACTTTTTCCGTGGTCCGTTAATCTAGCTAATAGGTCAAAGATATCTACACTGTGTCTCAAAAAAACATCCCGACATTTTTGACTGTAACTTAAAAACCAGTTGACAGATTTTGATAATTTTTGGTGTGAATATTCCTGATACAACTGGTTATCAAATGACCGTTCAGTTTCCCACCTTACACAATGTATACTTCTGCACTACCTAGGGAAAGCAGATCAAGCGAAATATGTGTTGAAATAAGCAGAAAACCTAAAAAAACATCCCCAACATTATCGATCGTAACTTTAAGAATAATTAGTAGATTTTAATAATTTTTGGCAGAAATGTTTCTGACACAACTGACTATTAAATAAGTGTTTTAGTTTCCATCTCACTTAAAGTTTGCTTTTGCACTACCTTGGGAAAGTAGACCAAGCATAATACGTGTTAAAATGAATGAAAAAACGTCGATAAATTCCATCTATCCTAATCTGTGGGCCCCAACAGCCCGTCTATTACAAGGTTTGACTGTCATGCAGCAGTGTGTCTACCAGATGAAGTTTAGGAATGTTTGAAAAGTCAAGAAGCGACTGGTACAGTCTGCATTGGTCTGGAGCAGAACTTTATCGATACTGCTGTCAATTAATGAAGAAAGTGTCTCCTTGCCTGTGTTCGCATATCAAAATTATCTGCTAATTGGTTTTCAAGTTACAGTCAAAAATGTCGGGGATGTTTTTTTGAGACACAGTGTACACTCTGAGCGCCAGGAATGTACCGGTAGCCGACGGATGCCTCTACGCATTCTCAGAACGATTGCAGCATCGCACGGTTAACTCGCAATTGCGCGGCTTTTTGGTTTCTTTGCCTACGTCAATGGCGTTACGGGCTGCTGGAATGAAAAGTTTACAGATTATTACACAAACGTATAGCCTAGTCTTACGGCCGGTTTGCGTTTCAGCCAAACTTCGCGTTCCGCAAGCGGACGACGATCGGTCTGTCGCGGGTACAGAAGACTCGTAAGACGCAGAGACCGGAGAGTTTCTACCCACCAGACTATGACAATTGCACGTACGCTGACGCACGTACCGTCAACGCTCCGGTCAACCATGACGCCGACGTCGACGACAACAATCTCTACGTCAACGCCCGACAGTCGTAACACACAGCGATCCAGTTAGAGCACTCGACATAGTAAGATAAAATAACCGGACACAGTCGTCGACGTCGTTATCGCACAGCGGAAAGTCGCGCTGCAAAGAAGTTGTATTAAAGGTGCGTACAGAGGGACGTAACTGAACTGAACTGACACGGTTTAGTTTTTGACGAACTGACCAATGGGCAAGCAGTAATGCATTACAGTAGGCACCGTCTAACGGCGTCACTGACTACGTGAATACGAGCACGTATAAGCGTCAACCAATGACCAATAGGCGAGTAGGGCGTCAAAAACTAAACCGTGTCAATTCAGTTCATTTTCGTCGCTCTCTACGCGCATTAATAAGCGACAAAAGTCTGTATGTACTGCAATAAAACAAAATAGGCCTTTGTTGTTTTGCAATTTCTGTAGTTTATTTTACTTTATCATGCATGTGGCGAGTTTCCCTGCGCAGTTCTACACTGTGTCATAAAAAAACGTCACACTGTTATTTTCCATGATTTCGCCAAATATTAACCGATTTTTAAAAATTCTTTCACTGGCACCATACTGCGGACAATTGGCAAAAAAGCAGTTGTTGAATATCCCACTACACTTTAACTGTGTCGCTACACTACCATGTGAAACATAAATTTTTAAAAATCGCTAAAATGTTTAAAATACATGTGCAAAAATCATCTTCTGAAACAATTTTTACTAATTTTCATACAAAAATTGAATTTTGTTTAGTTTTTCATGCATTTCTGATGTTTGTAAACAAAAGCAGATGATATTGTCATAAATAATCATTTTTAATATACTGACGATATACCGCTGATGTAATGTGCCATTTAGCAGTGGAGACAAGGCTTAGATTAAGAACTTCTACTGGTTCAAAAATACAGTTTTTGGAGTATACTGGCAGAATTTTTGAAGATAAACTGCAACATGAAAAAAGTGAGATTGTTATTAACAGAAATTTGGGAAACATGCAGCACTGACCAAAAGCACGAGACTGGCAGACTGAACATACACGTACTGAAGAGTATGCGGTCACTGTGAATAAAATGGCAGGCTTGTTAAATCACAAAGGCCAGAAACAAACATATCATTCAACACGCCAGATATCCAACAGATCTAACAAAATGTAGCATCGTACAGATCATTCACTGCATTTTTGGTCTGAAGTGTATTTTGTTTACCAACACGCTTGCTGTCTATTATTGTATTATTGGTAGTTTTTTTTGAGTTTATATTTCACAAGGTAGTGTAGCTACACAGTTAACGTGTGTCGGGACATTCAATAATCACTTTATTGCTAATTGTCTACAGAATGCATCAGTGAAAGAATTTTGAAAATCAGTTAATATTTGACAAAGATATAGACAATCACAAAGTGGGACGTTTTTTGGGACGCAGTGCATTTGTGAACAGTCTTGGAGACGAAAGCATTCGTGAGGCTCTGAGTCGAAACTGTCCGTTATTGACCTATTACTGCATACTTTTCATAGGCTACAGACGTGGTTCACATCAGTTTATCACTGTTAAGTGTTTCAAACATTTTATAGACTGACGTAATCAAGAATTTTGCATTAGACATGTACATAATGGGTAGGTCAAACCTTTAACATAATTTGCTGACTTTGATATACAGTTATTCAAGTAAACTTATTCGTTAAAATCTCACTTTTATAATGTTTATGCCATGTAAGTCACTGCAATTAATTGAATGCTATTTTATGGCCCGATTACTATGTGATTAGATTTTTCTGTATATAAATGTGATGGAAATAAACCATTTTAATAAACCAGAAACCATTTTAATGCTGGTTTCGTTGCATTATATAAGCCTAAGTGTTGCTTTGAAATTTTATGTTATTTATGGCGAATCATTATCATTTGTTAATGAAAGGATAAGTTTTGTGCCGAGTTGTTTGCATAGGTGCTGAATAAATTGAAGTACTGTATGACTTTTGTACTGTTACAGGACTTGAGTTTTGTTTTTTAGTTTTAAGGACTGTGAATGCTGCAGCATCCTGACGTTAGATTTAAAGGCTCAAAGTAGCCTAGCTCGAAAGTCACACAATAATGACAAATACTACATCAAGAAAAGTCAAGAGCTTTATACAGATTTTAGAAGCTTTAGAAATGTCGTGATGTAGTCTAAATGGGCCTACTGAATGCCGGCAGCCTAATTGCATTGCAAAACCACAAAACTAATTACTTGTTCAAACACAATTGTGTGACAGAAGAAGCCAATGTTACAGACAGGAATAACCATTTACAATTAAAACAATTACAATGATGACTGAAAGCAAAAACAAGAAAAACATAATCATTAAATGTATGACAAAATACAAGCACGATACAGACAATGGCATACGAGTAACTGTACTACTGAACGCTAAGCAGCCAGCCCATAAGCTCATAACAGCAGGAATGCATATATTACATCAAAACATACAGCAAACGGTCACCTACTACCGTTAATAGAGCTGCTGTAACACCACTGCTTTCTATACAGGGTGGGCCAAATAATGGCACCATTTTTCGTACACCTTATAATTTCGCCAAATATTAACCAATCTTCAAAATTTTTTCACTATCTGAATCAGGAAACAATTTGTAATAAAATTATTGCTATAGATCCCACCAGACTTCAAGTGTGTCGTTACACTACCTTGTGAAATGTCAGTGTCTTAAGAGTAACAATTGCAAACAAGACAACTTCTGCAACAATATATTTAAAGAAATTAACAGCAGAAACAACGTGTTTGCTGTCTCAGCTATTGTCTAAAATATCATGTCTCACAGTTTTTACATCAAATGTTTAATGTGTCCGCTTTGCTGCTGGACGAGACATCCAAGACTGCAACACCACTGTCCAATGACGCGAATAACCAAACGCTGCGGCACTTTGCCCCACTCAGCGACGATCGCCTGCTTCAGCTGGTTGACTGTCGTGAATCAGCAACATTTATAAGCCATCTGTTGAAGAACATCTCAAATAGTATACCTGGCCAAAATTAAGTCCGGGCTGTTTGGCGGCCACATGCCAGGCTCGATCAACGTTGATCAGTGGCATGGCTGGCTTAAGTGCATGGTCTGACATTTCACAAGGTAGTGTAACAACACACTTGAGGTGTGGTGGGATCTATAATGATAGTTTTATTACAAATTGTCTCCTGATTCTGACAGTGAAAAAATTTGGAAAATCGGTTAATATTTAGCAAAATTATAAGGTGTACGAAAAATGGTGTCATTTTTATGGCCCACCCTGTATATTTATCAAGCAGTTACTTCAGGTTAGGCCAAAACCCTTAACTGAGCTTGTGATTGGATATTAGAGTCAGTGGCGTCGTAAAAGGTGGGGGCAGGGGCAACTGCTACCCCTTCTCCGAGATTTTAGGTTGTTGCAAAAATTCTCGTGTTAGAATATTTTCGTCCAAAAATACAAAAAATGAGCTGAAAATCACCCGTTTTGGAGAATTTAGCAGCAAAACTGAAATTCTGAGCACCCATATCTCTTTAATTGCAAATTTGAGAAAATTGCAACATCCTGCCCTTATGTATTTTAACCACGACGCCGCTGGTTAGACGATCTTTTCCTGTACCCGACCATCAACCCTGAAGCACTGAACACGACGATCATTAATTCATTACATAATAACCAAGAGAAGAATTATGTGCACTTTCACAGCATGTCTAGTTAGATACACCAGTTCAGCAACTACCAACACTAACTGATCGCTGTTAACTGAATATGCTTCCAAACTGGGATGAAACTAAAAAAGTAACAAAAAAATTTATTCAGTTTGTAAGTAAGTAAGTGAAAGGTAAATTTATATAGTGCATAACGTTAAATAACCTCTATTGCACTAAACACAGTACAAGAACAGAGATTCTGGCGATTTTCACATTCTAACGTTCATATCTGCTAAACAGCATGCAGTTCTAAGAACACACAATCGAACGTTAGTTTATATGAACTGATTACACTTAATCACACACCCATTTTGCAACTAATCAACTATTAAACTGTATATTCATCGTACTCGATTCATCAAAAAAAAACTGTACGGCAAAACAAAGGCCAACAACATAACAACCCAACAATACTAACGGGGTGGAGCATAAAAAGTAAAACATACATTACGCATAGATATTTCACAAATGCTGAATTCAGACATGGTTAGCCTTGATCATCGCAGCAAAGTGCGACCAGTTTGAACACCTTCTATAAGTACATTAGCTAAACGCATCTTGTGCAGTGTTCACGATAAAAAAGAAACCAAACAAAATAAAACGTTCTATAATCCACATTATTTTGCACAACCCTGTAGAGTTTAAAGTTTAAACTCACAAAGCTGATATTGGCAAAGCACAGTGTCTACTGCTGGATGCAGTTGCTATGACAGTATTACTACCGTGTCAATATTAAGCTGATAATGATAGCCGATAGTCCATCTGCTACTGAACAGCAATGACAAAGAGCGTCTGACTGCCAGTAAACTGGTCTCCAGGTGAGAGATGAACGGGCTCTGACACATGCCCAGCCTCCACACATAACATGTTCACGTAGCCCTCACCAAGGTCAGCCATGCCCAGTGCCTTGTCCCATGGGTTCCACACCACTATACAAGTACACAGGCACAGCTCGGCTCAATGTCAGCTATAGGACTAGATTTGTCGCTCCAAATCCGATCCCTTGCTAGTTCAGACTATACACAAATGCCTCTCTGTTGAGCAATACTGGTTTTGCTACCGTTCTACGGCAAATAGAAAATGTTCCATAATATACTCAAAGTACGATTATCAAAGCTGTACAGTAAGTAATTAGCTGTTGACATGAAAAATGCAGGATCAGGATAATAACTTCCATAGCTCCCTAGCAATTTGTCCACTTCCCAGCAGCTAGTCCACTTTACAGCCAGTCAGGCAGCTCTGCTGGTCTCCAGAGCCCTTAGCTATTACGTCTGGCAATGTTTAAGCACAGTGTGATAGCCATAACATGCTGCCGGCTCAACTGACTGGAGCTCACTGCTGAACACCTTCAAAATCTGGAATGTTCTGTGGACATTTACAGTCACTGAACACATTCTTGTTCTTGCAGTATTAGTGCTTCAGTGCATCGGAGGTCTTTTTTACGAGAAAATGCTATATAAATTTACTTATGACATTTGACATATCATAAAACAGTCACTAATGCAGTGTGTGTGTGTGTGTACATGAGTGCTTGCGTACTTGCTAAATGCTCTAAAATGTCCTCAAAAGACAAAACTTTAGGTATTATAACAAGAGCAGCACTAAAACATTGAAAGTAAGTTAAAACAATTTACCTCAGAGCTATACTATGTACTGGTATACTATGACAGCCAAATATACTCTAAGATTCAGCAAGATTGCTGTTGTAGATGAAAAAACCATGCATACCAGTATCGGGAAAGTTGACCTTCTGTAGTGAAATAGCATGCTGGCCAGTTACACCACTAATAAGATGCTCATTGGAAGTTTTTCCATAGACACTATACAATAAAAAACACAAAACAAACCAAGATCAAACAGAAGCTTCTAAAAGACTGGATTTTCATTGAACCTACTGGATGACCTCAACACCGGTATTATTTGCCCACAGACAGGAAAGAAAGAAAGCTACAGAGATCACACATTTCTACAAAAATGGAAAAAAAACGTCACCTAACAAATTTCAGCAAAGCAACATGCCACTTTGAACACAGTGCACACAAGACATAAACTATCTCCCCGAGCCTTGGCCCAGGCCTCCAAAAAATTCATCCAAAAAATGCATATTAAATTCCAGGATGAAGAGAAGAAATTAGCACTGCAATAATTTGTAGTGAAAAACATGCACATATACATGTACATGTACCAGTAAAATCAGTAATTATCAGTACTAACCGATCTACAGGCTTGTCAATGGTTACCAGATCACATGCTTCGATTGCTTTAATGCCGCCCTCAACCTAGATGCAGTCAGACATCATTAATAAGAAACTGACAGTACTTAGTACTGGTAGGGCTGATAAACATAAGGACCAACTAATAGACGATTGATCGTTTGAAATTTTTAACAATTTAAAGTCAATTAAACTTTAAGTTATTAAATTTTTGACAGAACTCACATAAGAAGAAAAGCAATATAAAATAAACATAATGTAGTTTGTCTGTCAAATAGTAATCTTTTTCTCTACCGACAGAATACAAATAAAACACTTATAATTGTGTCTTAGTACATTTGTGAGTGCTGTTACGAAGCTGGTAAGCCTAATTAACGCACAGTATGAAATGGTCAAACTGAGAATAATAATGATAATATAATACAAATCTAATTCAAAGTTCGGCTAATAAACTTCATTTTAGTTTGCAATTAAATCTGACCTTATCAGTGTAAGTGCAGCCACATAGATTTGAAACAGAAGCCTTTGTAACATCTGAAACTCGAAAATACGTGTGCAGCAGACAAGTAAAATCAAATGCTGCACTTCCTGCAAACATCCGCAGAAACCTTCTAAAGATGATATCACATGGCACAGTTCCTTTCAACAGCCACTCAACAGCCTTGAAGTGACTCTCTACATGGTAGGCCAATTAATGAGCGATTTTCACAATTCTTTCACTGACATACTTTGTGGACAATTTGCAATAAAGTGATTATTATATATCCAACTACGCCATAAATGTGTCTCTACACTACCTTGTAAAATATGAATGAAATATGCATGCATAACGATAATAACAAACAAACATTTTGGTAAGATTGAAAAAAAACACTTCAGACCAACATTGCAATGGTCTGTATGACACAAAACTATGTGGGTTTAACACAGTCTAGTGTCATATGGATCATTCACCACAATGTTGGTCTGAAGTGTTTTTAACATTTACTTAAATGTTTGTTATTATAGTTAGGTTTTCTTATATTTATGTTTCACAAAGTAATGTAAAGATGCATTTATGGTGTGGTGGGATATATAATAATGACATTATTGCAAACTGTCCGCAGAGTGTGCCAGTGAAAAAATTTTTTTAAATTGGTAAATAATTGGTGAAGATATGAACAAAAGTAAAGTGATACGTTTTTATGGCCCACGGTGTAAAAGAAATTTACACATGACTAAAAGATAACACAGGAACAAATAATTTCACGGCAACATTAAAACAGAAAATGTACCAACTGCTTCCAAACTGCTTTATCTGCATTTTCTTAATAAAGCAGTACAAACCAAAAATGTAATAAATACAGGTAAAACGTCAGCACTGACAAAGATGTTACTGCAACTTATCAAAGTTTATTTATGAATCAGATGCACAGCAACGTTTAACGAACAAACTTGTCCAAACTTTCTCATTTTCTTCAGTCTTAGCGTGTTCAGTCTACAGCAATTAAGGTGCATACGCGAAATAAGTAAGTAACAGACTGAGAGACCAGTGTTAACGACTTGAAGTGATGTCTGAAGACTGGTCCCTCCAAGAACGACTGTGTACGTCGCCCTGAATCTACAGTGCAGAATTACTTTCCACATCAGTCTACTGTAGATCTATATATTTATATCAACTATTAACTCAATATACTAGGTAGTATATGTTGCTAAAAATTTTTTAAAATGCATTTATAAAGCATCAAAAAGGCTTGAAACGCCATTCAGTTATTTAATATACAAAGTGTTCATGAAAACATCATAATTAGTCCAAATATGAACTATTTCTGTATATGATTACATTACTTATTTAATAAATTATATCAAGATTACGATAATAAATATCACATCAGTTGAAGCAAAACATCCACCTTTCTACAACAAAGTTAATTAAATGAGCCTGAGAAACTGGAAAATGACAGTGGCGGCACCAAGGAGGGTCCAGGGGGCCATGGTCCCCCCATTTGAGGCTTGGCCCTCCTTGGGCCCCCATTTAAGTTTCACATTTATAAAGCAAAATGCAGTCTATGGATAACTAAACTGCAGTAAATAAATTAATACTGCTGAATTATTACTAATTACAAAATTTCAGTTATTTATATGCCACAAAGTATAATAAACAATAATTTATAAACTCATTCAGGCTCTGGATGGCAGCAGGCCTAGAAGATGTTACAACACTACATACAACAGCTGGTAGTCTTTTATCTGCTACTAGTTTTTTAACTAGTAGTAATTATAAGCCTCCAGTTCTGCAGGCCTTAAGTTTGTGCAACAGTTGTTCACCACGTGCCAAATTTAAACTTATCTGTACAACTTCATGACAGAATGGTAGATTGTCGAATGTGACTGCGTATAGCCAATCAAAAAAAGGAAATAAGTTGGCATGGATACTATTCTGGAAAAAATTGACAACACATACAAGAATCACAATTATTCTTCTTTATGTACGTACAGGCCTACTTGCTATAAAAGCTATCTTATGAAAGATATATGATCTTTTCTTAAACTGCATTAAACATTAAATAATCTGGGTTTTGCATCTAAAACATAATGTTTTTAAAGTATATTTTTCCTTACAGATCCCATTTTGGTGATGCTGGCAGTTTGGCTGGTGGATTTCCTAAATCCAGTTATGTGCTGTAGAATAGATCTAACACTTCATAAAAAGCCTATACATCAGACATTTTTTTTTATTTTAATGCTTTTGTAACCTTGTGGTAGCCTTTTTGTTAGCTGTCAACAATTAAACCAGTATTTAGGCTAATCTACATCTATGCACTTAGGGTGTGTCACAACAAACTATAAGCACCCCTTAAAAGTCTCAAGCAAAATGTATCATTATTCCAAAAGTACAAGAGAAAAAAGTTAGTAGTGAAATGGGTTAAGTGACGAGAAGAAAAATGCAATTTGCCTTCATATGCTTTTGAACCGTTTTGTTACCATACAAAGTAACAGTGTGACCACTCACCTGGAAAAAAAATCTGACAAAGGAAACTTTTTTAGGCCTACCCCATTAGGCTTCGCTCGCATATTATTTGTACACCCCACTTTTCAATTAATGGCGCTACCCTTAATTGAAATCAATTGCTTGGTCTAGCTGGGGGTCTACCTCCTACTCTCCCTGGTGTATTGTTGAATCTTTGCCTGCCTTATTGGAAAAGTTGAAATTTTATGTGCTTTGGAAAGTGGTCTCCCCAAGAAGTACGTATTGGAGGACAGCCTGAATGTAACAAGAATAAGGGGGGGAAGGGTTGGAGTACGAAATGACAAAGTGTGGCCCCATTACACATGTCTTGGCCCCCCTTGGCCTCCCCACTCATAAAAAGCTGGCGCTGCCACTGGAAAACGAAGGTCACGGTCAAAAACGCTACAAAATCCTACAACTGAGAACGATATCTCAAAGACACAGCAATGTTATAGGCAATACTATGAGACATTCTAAAGAAAAAACATCTTTTACAAATTGCCAAGCACAGAGTAACGAACTTGTTTCCATTCCACATAGTTCGTGTGCTCTCATTGTCTTCAAGACAAAATGAAGCCACAATGTCACCATTTTCATTCTGTGACAAAGAATACATGCAAGGTCAGTTAGCATGCATGACATAAATGGGTGTTAGATAATGATAACATGGATCAGTATTCAATAAGCACATGATTAAGTGCTCTGAAAAAAATGCAAGATCATGTCACAAAAACTCCACAGCCACAGCAGTACAAACAAACAAACAAACAAACAAGTTAAATGAAAAAAACAAACATCAGTTACTTTCAAAATGGCAGAAAATAAACTAAAAATGTGCAGAAAATAACCACATATTTCATACATTCAATGTTAAACTGCTAAAAACAAACATGCATCTCACACGTTTATGATCATTCTTTAACACAACACAAGCAAGCGGCTGGTTTGACAACCAAAATGTTTCACAGACAATCAAAAAAACATTCATGATTCATAGCACCTTGGATGGACTTTTATCCATTGTCCATAGACTAGTTCTTGCAAATCCGTGCTGTGGTCCAAGTTTCCAGGGACCAAAGTTTGCTATAACAACACAAAATAATTCACTGCAAATGTGCACTTGCACAAATCATCCAAACACAAATATAAAGTGTTTAATGTGAAACTTTATCAAATCATCTCTAAGCTAAAGTTGACAAATCACTGATCATAGTGCGAGTGTTGTAAGGACAACTTTCAAAGTATATGGGAAAAGGCAAACTTTGACCCTCAGCCAACCCAAAACCCCTGAACCGATCGTCACCAAATTTGAATGGCGTGATTACGTCATGGATGCCTACCACCAAAAAAAATTTGGGCTCAATCCGCCCAGGGGTTTTTGCTCCCCATATAGGTGAAATATACACCCCTCTTGTTCAAAATTTACTACACTTTTTTGGTTCTTGAACTCGCCTACAGGCGAGTCCGTTAGACCGATTTTTATACTTAATATGTCAAATGATGCAGTTCTGCACAAGGAAGTGCCTTTTAATTGTTACAAAATAAAACTTTAATTTTTCACTTATTTATTCAAAAAATTCGAAAAAATTACAATGGCGCCTATGGGGTAGAAGGCTTTAGACTATGTCAGTGATTACCAACTAAAGTCAGCTTGTAAGGGCGCCATATGCATAGCCAAATCTAAGGTTACCCAAATGACATTTGTTGTTTTAGAGAACTGATATCATCACATCGTCCTTACACACAGTTGTAAACTGGTAAGTTTTTTTACATATATATTATATAATGATAAAACACACAAATACTAGACACAAAAATGCTGCATTTAGTCACATGAGATGTTGCAAATAATGATGATTTTAGTTACCTGAACACAAAATGTTTCAAGAGACGGCAGTCACTTAACCTTAACAAAAATTACAGCTAAACTACGTTAAACTACACTGTGTCTCAAAAAAAACTGGACCCCTGCTACCTTTTGCAATAACTCCAACAGTCCTGGCAATAGATTTTGACAAAAATAATCGTCAGAGAATCAGCACTTAATAGTATGTGTTACTTTGCGAGAAATTTTAAGAACAGAGTACCAGCTGAGTTTTTCCTGTGGCACCAACAGTAGAGGCAACTGCACTGCAGTACTCCAACGAACCAACAACGTCAGTTACGAAATCATTAAATTTTATAACGCCAACGTTCGAAGTTGAACGAACTGTTGATTAGCAACATCATAGTCAAAAGTTACAGCAGATGTTCAAAGTGCTGTCCCTTTACTCGAACACAGGCCCAAAGACGTCTTCTCCATTTGTCGATTGCGTCATCGACAACGGTCTGCCGTAGGCCAGACCAGACCTCCACCAAGCGCTGCTTCAGTTCATCCACATCTTTCACCAGCTTCTGGTACACACTGTTGTACACGGCCCCAAATC
>Ga0209367_1006103_pt1 | contig 16709 bp, 18 predicted proteins | sample WorMetLIZISLAND2_FD_187412 | JGI IMG/M metagenome (GOLD analysis project Ga0209367, IMG submission 187412) | Marine gutless worms symbiont microbial communities from Max Planck institute for Marine Microbiology, Germany - Olavius geniculatus... ... | reverse complement strand
ACTCGCCCATGGATTTCCAAGTCGGAAGACACGCCGTAGCGCGCATCGGCCCGCGCCAGGAAGCCGTCCAGGTTGTTCAGGGATAGCCAGTTGCGGCGGGTCCGGTTCGCATAATCCAGGCCAACGCCGAGGCGAACGGTGCGCTCTCGAATCAATAGATCGTCGTTCGTGAGTGGCAGGTCTACCTGGCAGGGCCCGGCAAGCGCCATTGCCCAGAGATACGCGCACCGTTTCCATACCCGACCAAGCATTCAGCCCACCTCGGTTGTGTCGTAGGAGCAACGCCCGTGCTTGGGCAACGTGGAGTCCTGGGAGTCAGAGGCTCCCTGCTCCGCCAAATAGAAAAATAAATCTCCTATAAATCAAATGATTAGTGGAACATAAACGCAACCATACCCCCAATTAGACCCCGATCGAACCGAAATTCGACCTGGATCTGCAAGAGTCGGGAGCGTGAGAGTGGAAGAAAGGGGAGCGCGGGAAGCTGTGAGGGGCGCGTGGTGAGGGGGTTATTGATCGAGGTCAGCAACGAGCGTTATGGCTGATCCGGAACGATATTTGGCGGAGCAGGGAGCAGCTAAAACGGTGTTCAAAGGCGTCCAATAAAATCCAATAACCCTCTATGTGAACATACTATCATAGTCCAGTAAAGTCCTTTACCGTCCATTACAATCCGTGAATATTGGGGGCCTGATCGGGGTTTTATCGCAAAGTCCCCCATTCTGGTAGGGGGGAGAAGGGTGCCGATACACAAGCTGACCCCGCGCAAGGTGGCGAGCGCCGGTCCGGGGAAACACGAAGACGGCGGCGGCCTGCGGCTGGTGGTGTCCAAGACCAGAGCCAGGAAATGGATGTTGCGCTTCACCCTGCACGGCAAGCGCCGGGAGAATGCTCGGAGACCAGCCGGTAGAAATCCGTAGCCCAGATTGCTCTGGACCTCGAAGTCGGAGGCCAGCTCTTCGATCACAGGGCTAGACAGACAGCCCCTGGAAGTCCGCTCACAGTTGAAGGCACGTATATCCGTTTTCTTTATCTTTAATGCCGAACTTTGCTACATGTTTGGCATTTAAAGGGCTTTCTTTGCTAATTCTAATTAACGCTGACTTAGCAGTATTCAAAATGCCTTCTATCCTTCGTCTGAATTAGTAAACCTTTAACAACCGCAACAATGGTGATCGGTAATTTACATCGATCTTTTTTGTTTCTCAGTATCCAGAAAATCGAACCGGCCAAGCTGCAAAAGGTTCTCCCTAGCACGCTTTGCATTATCTTGAACCTGAGGATCCTTAGCACCCAAACCCGCTGCGATAATATGGATGGCTTTGTCAGCCTCGATATACATTTGCGTTTCCTCATCCATCAAGTCCGTGATTTTTGCGAAGCATTTCGGTTATCGTCGTATTCACGCTTTGTTGCGTCGTGACGGTGTCGAGGTCAATCACCAGAGGGTCTACCGGCTCTATCGGGAGGCCAACCTTGCTGTATGTCGTCGCAAACCTCGAAAGGGTGTGGCCGTACCCAGGGAATCGCTCACACTGCCATTGCGTCGCAATGAGGTCTGGTCAATGGATTTTGTGATGGATGCCCTAGGCAACGGGCGACGGATCAAGATCCTGACAATCGTGGACGACTGCACAAAAGAGGCTATCGATCTGGCCACCGACCTTGGGATTTCCGGCGAGTACGTCACTCAGATTCTCGATCAAGCAGCGATGTTTCGGGGTTACCCTAGCGCTATCCGGACCGATCAAGGTCCTGAATTCACCGGCAAGGCCCTGGATCAATGGGCGTATGCGCGGGGTGTACAACTGAAGCTGATACAGCCTGGCACGCCTACCCAGAATGCATACATCGAAAGCTTCAACGGCAAATTTCGAGACGAATGCCTGAACGAACACTGGTTTCAGTCCTTGGCCCACGCCCGAACAGTCATCCGGGTATGGAAACAGGACTACAATGAGCCGCGTCCTCATTCGATGTTGAAGTACCAAACTCCCGCCGAAACGGCGGAACAACTGCGGCACAAGGACTCAACTAAGACGTATCTGGCTGTGGTTCTCCGGCGAGATGCTGGGCTGTCCCTGGTGCTGGAACCGGGCAGCCGACAAGCTGATACCACGCCCCTGCTCTGTTCACTGCGGCGATTGTATTCACTTCGAGCGCATCGACCATCCCCACCTTGGGCGCTGCGCGAAAGGTGAGCCGGAAGCTATCGTCGGATAGCCTCTTCGAGCCGGGTGAACAGGCGCACAGCCGCCAGCGTAACCCATCCCCACCCCTTCCGGGCCTTCCTGGCTTTGAAGACGGATCCTCTGTTTGCGCGAGACTTCCTAGACATCAACTTCCTATGTCATCCAATATGTTCCAGGGGGCACTGCTTAGAACGCTATGTCATCGCATACCTTTCGACCCCAGGAAACAAGAATGTCATTACTAGCAAACGGGATAACTCCGAACTGGAATAAGTGGATTAACGTTCCAAACGTTATGATTTTGGAAGGAGTCGACCTTTCCTTGAATATCGAATCACCTCACTATGATCCTTTTAGTTCTGATCATCATTGTGAGATTGCTGAACACCTTACTTCTAAAGGGTTGAAAGAACACGGAGACCGTCTACTTGTCGCGACTCGCAATCTCGGGGAAAAGTCCGCTTTGTATCCAGTTACAATTGATGAGTCACACCCCGAGACCAGCAGTGTATCACTCCCAGAATTTGCGGCTTGGGCTTGCTCGATAGGATGGGAGGTCCCAGAAGAATTCACCAAGATTGGAGAGCAATATAAGGGTCTAACCAAAGCGAACTCGAAATGGCCATGGGGCGATTACGAGACGGAAGACCTGCGGAAGTTAGCTGCGGCTGCGCATAATTGGTGGAGCACGTATGACCCTGAGAATAAGTCTACCGCCCCGAAGAATGCGGATGTCTCTAAATGGCTGGAAGGTCATGGGGTATCCCAACGAGTCGCAGAGGTAATGGCTCAGATCCTGCGTGCCGATGATCTTCCAACGGGGCCTAGAAAATAATAGTTGCCCGCGCCTAATTTATCTTTACGTTTCATCCTGTTACAGGTCGATTAATGGTTCTCCGCGCCCAGTAGGCGCAATCAACTGCATCAATTAATCTAGTCCTGGAAGCCCTAAAACATAGCCACATTCAAAACTCCTACGGAGGACGAATATGGCTATTGCCATCCTGCGGCTACCAGCCGTCCAGGCCCGCACTGGGCTGTCCCGCTCCACCATTTATCTACGTATCTCGGAAGGCAGCTTTCCCAAGCCCATCGCTCTTGGCGGTCGTGCCGTCGGCTGGATCGAGGCGGAGATCAATGACTGGCTGAACCGGCAGATCGCGGCCAGCCGCAAGGCTGCGCGTGAGGGGAGGGCATGCGATGAATAATGCGCTTTCCCATTCAGATGCCGAGACCATCGCAAAGACCCTCGGCGACCACCGCGCAAGCCTCGCGGGCGATCAATGGATGACGTTGTGCCCAGCCCATGATGACGAGAACGCCAGTCTCGCGATCAAGGATCGCGAAGGTGGCGGAAATCCCTTCGTGTATTGCCATGCGGGATGTCATCAAGATGCCGTCATCAATGCGCTTGTATCGCGGGGGCTGTGGGACAGAGGAGATAGTTACCAATAGATGGAGCAGGCTAAAGCCGTCGGATGGCAATCATCCCTACTTGAAGAATAAGGGAATCAAGCCCAATGGAGCACGAATAGACGGAAACGAGCTGGTTGTCCCGGTTCGGGATAGTGAGGGCAATCTCCAATCCCTCCAATTCATCTCACCCAACGGCGATAAGAAATTTCATCCCAACACCTCTGCCAAGGGTGGCATGTACACCCTCGGCGGTGTCGAAGGCGCGGATGCCTGGTGTATCGCCGAGGGCTTCGCCACCGGCGCGAGCCTCCACGAGGCGACCGGGCTTCCCGTGGCAGTGGCCTTCAGCGCGGGCAATCTCCAGCCGGTTGCGGAGGCCCTGCGGCGCGAATGGCCGGACCGGCCGATCGTGCTGTGCGCCGACGATGACGCAGACACCGCAGGCAATCCCGGCGTGACCAAGGCCAGGGAAGCAGCGCAGGCTGTGGGCGGACGGGTGGCGATTCCCGGTTTCGGTCCAGACCGCCCCCAGGACGCGACGGATTTCAACGACCTGCACCGAACGCAAGGATCAACAGCCATCGAACAGCAAATCGAGCGCGTCATCGAGGCGGCGGCTAGCGAGCAATCCAAGCCGGATGATTCGCTGGAGCCGGCGACCTTCCCGCCGCCGGAAGATATGCGGCCCTGCTTCCGGATCCTGGATGCTCAGCGCGAAGTGGACGGGCGTCACCACCAGCCCGGCGTCTACTCCTGCGGGGCGCGGAAACAGAAGAACGGCACGACCGTACTGGTGAATACCTGGATTTGCTCCCCCCTCCATGTGGATGCTGTCACCCACGACGGGCAAGAGGACAACTTCGGGAGGTTATTGCGGTTCCAGACAACACTTGGCAATTGGCGCGAGTGGGCGATGCCTATGGAATTGTTATGTGGCACCGGCGAAGCGCTACGCGGCGCACTGCTGGCAATGGGTATGCATTTGGACCCGATCCAGGCCCGCAGGCTGCTACCCATGTACCTGCAACATCAGGTGCCAAAACGGCGGGTGCGCTGCGCCATGCAGACCGGATGGGCTGACGCCGGCGCATTCGTCCTGCCCGATACCATCATCGGCCCTGGAGCGGCAGGCGTTGCCTTTCAGTCCATCGAGCGCGGCCATGCCGAGTATGTCACGGCGGGGACCCTGGACGGCTGGCGGCAGGAAATCGCCGCCTGCGCCGTCGGCAACCCGCTGCTGACCTTGGTGCTTTCCGCCGGCTTCGCTGGCCCGTTATTACATCGTGTCCGCGGGAAGAGCGGCGGCGTGCATTTCGTCGGCGACAGCTCCACCGGGAAAAGCACCTTGGTCGAGGCGGCCTGCTCGATCTGGGGTGGTCACGAGTACAAGCGGAGTTGGCGCGCCACGGCGAACGGCATGGAAGGCGCGGCGGCGCTGTTCAACGACGGATTGCTGGTGCTGGATGAGATCAGCGAATGCGACCCCGCTGAAGTCGGCAGGATCATCTATGCCCTGGGGAACGGAGTGGGCAAGCAACGCGCCAGCCGGAGTGGCGCGGCTCGCAGTCTCACCCGCTGGCGCTGTGTGGTGCTGTCGAGCGGCGAGCGCACCGTCGAGACCTCCATCCGTGCGGGCGGCGGTCGCATCAGGGTAGGCCAGACCGTGCGGCTGGTGGATGTGCCGGTAGCTCGTCGCTACGGCGTTTGGGACGACCTGCGTGATCTGCCGGACGGCGCGGCCCTGTCGAATGCGATCAGGCGGGCGGCGACGGCTCACTACGGGCACTCGGGCCGTGTCTTTCTCGACCGGCTGACCCGCGATGACCGCGACTGGAGCGCGCATTTCGAGCGCACCAAGGCACCGTTTGATGCCGGCGGTGACGGTCAAGCCGAGCGGGTAGCGGCACGCTTTGCCCTGTACGGCATGGCGGGCGAGTTGGCGACCGAGTATGGGCTGACCGGCTGGCCCGCAGGCGACGCCCTCGGGGCTGCCACCGCGGGCTTCCAACTGTGGCGATCTCAACGCGGGAGCGGCAAGGACGAAAAGCAGCAAATCATCGAGCAAGTCTTGGACTTTATCGACCGCCATGGAGATGCGTGGTTTTCAGACTGGAAAACTCCACCAAACCCCAGCCTCATCATCCGGGACCGGGCGGGCTGGTGGAAGGATACCGACGATGGCAGAACCTATCTGTTCACTCCCGATGGGCTACGAGAGGCCCTGAACGGATTCGACTGCAAGCGCGGGCTTGACGCCCTGCAGGATGCCGGCATGCTACCGGCCCCCGAAACCGGCAGTGAACGGCGGCGAACCGTCCGCATTGCCGGGGATAGGACCCCAAAGAAGATCTACCCCATTACGATCGGGGAGGAAAGCGGACATGAGTCTTGAGCGCGCGGGACCTGATCGAATCTGGAGCCAACCCTGATCGTTTTGTGGCGGAACAGGCGGCACAAGCGGCACAATCCCCCCGGAATTTGTGCCGCCTGTACTGCTTGGCGGCACCTTGGCGGCACGCTCAAACCCCGCGTCATTGTTGACTGTGCCGCCTGTGCCGCTGGTACCGCCTGAAAACAAAGAGGGTGAGGCGCGAACCTGGCAGGATGCTTCGTCCCTGGCTACCGAGGACAAGGCGGCATGGCGCTGCGGCAAGCTGCCGTCGGATACCCGGCGAACCTCCGCTGGGACGGTCGTATGGGACCGAGATCGGGCGGTGGGCAAACCGGTCGGTAGATCGGTACCATGCCCGGTCTCCGTTCATTGCGGCGATTGCATGCACTTCGAGCGTGTGCGCCCGTTTTGTGCCGGAGCCGAACGACTCCGACCGTGCAGGCCGCGGCCACATTGCAGGCTTACGGCAAGCCCCATGGCCTTCTCGAACTGGACGGCCTGGTCGTGTCCTTGACGGAGCAAACCCGCGCCAGCAGCGCCGGTGACCTGCAGCGTGCCGAGGCCATGCTCACGGCGCAGGCGCATACCCTGGACGCGATCTTCAACCACCTGGCCCAGTACGCCGTCACCAGCAACTCCGCCCGCATCCTCGACTGTTACCTCAAGCTGGGGCTGCGGGCGCAGGCGCAATGTCGGGCGACCTGGGAGGCGCTGGCGGCCCTCAAGCGGCCCCCGACCCTAGGGTATGTGCAGCAGGCCAACATCGCCCACGGTCACCAGCAGGTGAACAATCACCGACCGGGCAGCGGCTGTGCCTGGTGCGGGGAATCCGATGTTGCAAAACTTGGCGGACCTTCTTGATGCCTTGGAGAATTTTTTCGCTCGACGGAGAAAACTTAGCGCTCCTGGGAGCCACCCCCGGATACCCTACGGGACGCTGCAAAAGCCTTCTTGTCGCGTCGAGTGATGGACCAACGGGAAGCCCCACCCCCCACACCCGGCAGGCTCCTATACCGTCGATGCGGCCTGACCTGGCATTGCGGACTGGTGGCCGCTGACGACAGGCTCGGCGAAGAGGAGGATACTAGCCGTCATGATCGTTGAGGCGTCGGAAGGGAAAGCGAGCAACGGAGAGAATCTAAGTGAGTTCTGGGTAAAGTAAGCGGGTAAGCCCGCGCTGAACCGATTCTGCTTTTACATATTGAGGAAACCGCCCCTGCTATCACCGTCAGTATGTTGAACAAGTGCTGTACTAACCTGTTGTGGGGCACGGACTGACGATATTTCGAGTGCTTTTTCCTTCTGTTTTTTGGTTATCGAAAGGAGCCTTCTAGCTGCTCCCGAACTGTCAGGAACCTCTCCTAAGGGAAAGCCATCCAGGCGTATCAGTTTTTGAGATTAAAGGTCTTGATTAAGACAAGACACTTATCGGGAAAGTCATGGACACTTAACTTTCTGGCTGGTTCTGTTCCAAGGTGTCGACAGCTGCCAGACGAGAGGAATGTTGAGCCTGGTGGCGTGATTGGGGTGCGGCAGGTGGGAGAAATCGGAGAGTTTGGGGCCAGAAATGCCCCACGGGCACACTCGAGGCAGCCGGTGACTGCCCGTGGGCCGGAGCTGTCCCGCGGGGAGCGTCCAGTCAGCCGAAGGCCGGCTTGACCGTGGCTAGAGCCTCGAGTTCAGGAGCCGTTCGGCTGCCGCGAAGACCTGGTCGCGGCTCCAGTGCGGGTGCGCCAACTTCACTTCAGCCGCTTGGAGCTGTAATCGCTTGCTGGCCTCGAAGTTGGCTGGTGAGTCCGCTGGGGGGCTGCGGGATGGACTGGCGTTGGGCTGCCGCCGCCCCGGCGTGCGTGTTTGGAAGAGACCGCCCAGGACCAGTGCGAGGCGGCCCTTGGCAGCCTGCGAAGCGGGTGCGCGCTCCGCCTTCCGGCGCCGCGCGTCCTGGCGCCGTCGGGCCTTCTCGCGTTCCCGCCGCAGCATGGTTGCCAGGTCCAGCGCCTCGAACGGGTGTTTGGAGACCTTCTTCACGGCCGCTACGGCCCGCCAGGAGCCGTCCGCTAGCCGTTCGCGGATTTCCGCTACCGTGACTAGGCCGCCGGCCTTGAAGTTGGCGATGGCGCGCGACACGCGCTTCAGGGATAGGCCGGTGTCCTGGGCAATCGCGGCCAGGGTGTAGCCCAGGAACCTGCCGGGGGTTGGGATGCCAACCCGCATGGTTACCAGGTCCATGCGTTTGATGAGCGCTTGCCCGACCAGGACGCACCCCTCGCGGCGCTCGCTGCGCATTCGGCGGGAACTGCCGTTGGCGAGATCAAGGGACGGCAGGAGCTTGCGAGGGGTGTGGTAGAAGCCCCGTAACTTCTCCATGGTCAGGGTCAGGATGCGGGGTAGGCCCCCCTTCCCTGTCTTGGCGGGCTTGGCAAGCTCCAGGCGCGGGTTGAGCGGGTCATGGCCGCAGAAGTTGCCGCCGGCGTTGATGCGCGGCACGTAGGCATGGGCCGGGCCGGGCAGCGGGTAGCCGGCTCCCTGTGCGCCTGGTTTTGGCGCTGACTATCTAACGTTGGATTGGCGGATTGTGATGCGTGCCACCACGAGTTCAACTCCGAACGTCTTTTCGCGCCTCCTGGCTTGCTTTCGGAGAGTCGCCAATTTCCGGGGAGCCCGAAGTGGGTCCGATAGCGCCGCATCCCGGTCTTCCCCCAGAACCTCTCCTGTTGCCAGGTGAGGTGTTGCAGGGGCAGGCTGCTCAGCGTGGGTGAGCGATAAAACTCGCCGTGGGTTCGCGTGTGGGCGAAGCCCTTCGCTGGCAGAAACACTAGCAGTTTCCCCGTTCCTTCGTTATTGGAGTGCTTCCGTTACCTTCAGTGTTGGTAGAGTGGGTTTCTACGCAGCAGAAGGTGCTGTATCGCTAATGTATTCGGCTTTGGAGCGTGAAAGAAGCCGCGCTTCACGGTGGCGTTCCAGGCGTTATCCCGCGGCAGAATCGCGAGCACCTTTCCTACAGCGCCATCGAGCTCCCATGTTTTCCGGAACTGATGCGCCAGGAGCTTCCGACTCCCCCAACTGGGGTCGCCCAATAAGACCAACCCGGTCTCGCGGTCGATGCCGCGCAACACGGACAGGTGATCTCTTCCTCGAGGGTGCAGATGGACGATGACGGGCATGCGAATCGTGAGCAGCTGTTCGAAGCTGAGCGATAGGCCGTGTGCGGTGAATCCGAATGTTGGCAGCGCCTGCTGAAGGTCCGCGAAGGATGCGGTTGATTTGAACCGCGTGGTCGTCAGCCGTCATGGCCATGCGGATGTCAGTTAACGCTTCTAATGAAGATAGCATTATCAATTTTTCCAAATGCATTCTCATACAATTTCGCATCCAAGATAGGAGTATCTTTCCTGTCAGTTCGTCCATATGAGTATGATTTATTAACAGACTCAACAAAACTCAATCTTGCTTTAGTCTTTGTTCCAATCTGCTCAACAAATGCAGTCACCATTGTTTGAGTTACTTCACTTGTGCCAAATAACCTTGTAATAGGATTACTGCTTGCTGCGCTCTCAGCAGAAATTAACCCTGTTTGAATATCTGCATTTTTAATTGCGTATCCAAGATCTTGTAATACTGATACAACGCTTCTGAAAACTACATCTTTTGTTTTCTTATATTCACGAGATTGTATTCCTTGTATCTCTAGAGGAGTTGTCATCTGTTTTGTGGTTGTTGTACAACTGGTAAGCAGTGTCAACACGATAAAAGATATAACAAATTGTTTAATTTTCATTTGATACTCCTAGAAATTCGACGTGTGACTATTAAAGTCTGAGACAATGTCATTCTCGTTGAATTTGATGATAAGAGTTATCATTCTAGATGAATTTTCAAAGCCGGAACCACTTCCAGATTGACCTGCCAATAAAAGTGACCAGTAGACATCTTTATGGGAGGATTGGGTGACTTGAGAACTTCTCTGATATGTCCAAACCTCTTTTCCACTACCATCCCTGGTCGTTATATTAGGAGAACCAAAGCCTTCTAGCACTTGTGCTTTAGTGGTTTTTCCTATCTGAATGGAAAGCTGAACATTGCCTTGCGTTAATTGTGAGTTTCTGTCGGTAACTGGTTGCGGCGTTGAAGTACACCCTTCTAAAGCAAGCAATAACAGTAATGAATATGTTAGTAGCCCATAAAATCTGTTCATAGATATTTAATTCCCAACAAAAGAGGCGTAGCAACCAAAGCATAGCGTAAAGTTTTGATTAAGACAAGACACTTATCGTGAAGGGTATGGACACTTAATTTTCGAGTGATTCTGTTGCAGGGCTTGGTGAGCTTGCAGGTGAGCCGGATTTCGCGCCTGGCGGCGTGACTGGGGCGCTTCAGGAGGGAGAACTCGGAGCGTTTGAGGCCAGAAATGCCCCGTGGGCGAACTTGAGGCGACCGGTGACCGCCCGCGGTCCGTAGTGTCCCACGGGGAGCGTCCAGTCAGCCGAAGGCCGGCTTGACCGGGGGCTAGCGCCTCGATCCCAGGAGCCGCCTGGCTTCCGCGTAGATCCGGTCGCGGCTCCAGTGCGGGTGCGCCAACTTCACTTCAGCCGCTTGGAGCTGTAACCGCTTGCCGGCCTCGAACGCCGCCCCGGCGCGCGTGTTTGGAAGAGACCGCCCAGGACCAGCGCGAGGCGGCCCTTGGCGGCCTGCGAGGCCGGCGCGCGGCCTGGCGCCGTCGGGCCTTCTCGCGTTCCCGCCGCAGCATGGTTGCCAGGTCCAGCGCCTCGAACGGGTGTTTGGAGACCTTCTTCACGGCCGCTACGGCCCGCCAGGAGCCGTCCGCTAGCCGTTCGCGGATTTCCGCTACCGTGACTAGGCCGCCGGCCTTGAAGTTGGCGATGGCGCGCGACACGCGCTTCAGGGATAGGCCGGTGTCCTGGGCAATCGCGGCCAGGGTGTAGCCCAGGAACCTGCCGGGGGTTGGGATGCCAACCCGCATGGTTACCAGGTCCATGCGTTTGATGAGCGCTTGCCCGACCAGGACGCACCCCTCGCGGCGCTCGCTGCGCATTCGGCGGGAACTGCCGTTGGCGAGATCAAGGGACGGCAGGAGCTTGCGAGGGGTGTGGTAGAAGCCCCGTAACTTCTCCATGGTCAGGGTCAGGATGCGGGGTAGGCCCCCCTTCCCTGTCTTGGCGGGCTTGGCAAGCTCCAGGCGCGGGTTGAGCGGGTCATGGCCGCAGAAGTTGCCGCCGGCGTTGATCCGTGGGACGTAGGCATGGGCCGGGGTGGGCAGCGGGTAGTTGGTCTCTTGGTGCCGCGTGCGGTCCGGAAGACGGTGGAAGGGCCGCTGCTTCGGTGGACTATCGCGTAGCCCCGGCAAAGCGAAGCCCGCACGGAGCGCCGATAATCGAGTCGCTTAGCGACGTATCCAGGCCTTCTCCCAGAACTGCTCCGGTTGCCAGGTGAGGTGTTGCAGGGGCAGGCTGCTCAGCGTGGGTGGGCGGTAAAACTCGCCGTGGGTTCGCGTGTGGGTGAAGCCCTTTGCCGGTAGAAACACCAGCAGTTTCCCCGTTCCTTCCTCGGATTCCCATAAGGCCCTGAAGCGGGACCCCCGGAGCTTATGGTTCCCGGTCAGGGGATCGCCGAGCCAGACCAGGCCGGAGGGGTGGACGCCCCGCACCACGGAGAAATGTCCCCGACCCTGATCGCGCAAAAACACCAGGGCGGGGATTTTCAGGCGCTTGAGGTGCTCGAAGTTTGCGGTGAGCCCCAAAGCGTGGAACCCAAAGCCCGCAACCGCTTGCTTGAGGCTGGCGAAGGAAGCGCGCCCGTCGATACCCACTCGTTTGAACTCAGCCTCGATCGCCTCAGACGTTGTGGTTTTGATACTGGTCCGGAGGAGTTCAAAAATGATCGACTTGATGTCTTCCGAGAAGGCCGTTTTTGCTATATCCGCCTTTAGAAATTCGGTGATCACATCTTTCTCGGAGACCTCCGAGTCGTAAAAGGACCGCAGAATGGTTGCCGTCGCGGCCGCGCCGCATGACATATCCAAATCCTGTTTCTCCACGTCCTCGTCGCGTAGCTCCTTCCAGGTCTTGATCGGCAAGCTGCCTGTCAGGGTTTTCGTGTCCAAATGCACCATCCCTTTCGCCCCGAAGGCCAAAGGGGCGAAAAACAGCATCCCACCACACAGTACGAGACGAGCAATACTGCGTGGGTAGGAAAAGCGGCGTAACCACGCTACGGCCATAGCTTTACCGCTTCTCTCAATGCCGAAGGCGCTTCTTCCCCACAGAAAACACTTTCTTCCAAATTATTATTGATTTCATAACTGAAACTATCCTTAGAGAACACAAAACTCACATCGCCATCCGCGCACGAACTACCACCGCGTTCGTCCGTTCGGCTGTCGAGCACTCTGTACCCAACGCGGTATATATTTTGTAGCGCCCGAAAAATGCCAATGGCCGAAGTTGGGTTATGCAGCCGTAGACGAAAGAAAAGCCCCCTTCGAGGGCGGGGGAGATACGTTATAAAACATCTTTTAGTCCATAGGACCTCAACGCCAGGAGTAGTTCTTAAGGTTTCTCTAAACCAATACTCGTGATGCCCAGCAGTTTCCACGTAAACGTAGAGGGTTTTATTGGGAACTTCCTGGCTTTGCAGTAAATCTCCTAGCTTTGAGACAATCGCGTAGGCACGGCGTTTGGAAACCGTGGTATTCCAATCAATAGTCCCCATTGCGCAGTCTGGGTTACCCGGCTCAATGATCGCCTTGAATTCCTCCGGTATCCTTTCGCTAAAGTAAATGTCTTCCCTGGTTTCTTGCTCTTGCGTAATCTCACTCTCTCCGAGCTCTCCACCAATATCATACACGAACTCGTCCGATTGCGCCGAAGGTCGGTTTAACATATCCCCAAAACTACACCACCCCTTTTTTAAAAAAAGATTCAGAATTTCTCCTTTCCTAAGCGAGTCGAAAACCCCGAATTGGAGATGATACTCATCGAAATACCCTTCGTTTTCTTCCCATTCACGGCTCGCTTCCTGAAAGATGGTGTGAGCGACCGAGGGATGATGCGCTTCCAGAAGAAAATGGCCCTTTCCATATTTTTTCTTCTCTTCTACCCATAGGATTTCCGCGCCCTCCAGCCCCATCCTGGAAACCAACGCTTCAATCCCACCTGCTTCCTTCGGTTGTTCCCCGGAGATAAATAACGTTTTGCGCGCAAAGTCCGGGTGTTGTAGCAGGTCCCCCAGGTGCGCTACGACATGCGCGGCGCGGCGCTTGGTGATGTTTGCGTACCATCCCATACAATACCTCCAGCCTCAGTGTAAGCGTCGGGGGACCTGCGTTTCGTGTTTAACGTCTATTGAGCGTCTATCAAGCCAAACAGGGAGGTTGCTAACTGTTGGCTTATAGCCGGGGCGACGTAGCCGGGGGCGGGCTCCGAAAGCGATGGATATTGGCACACATCGGTTATCCCTATGAACCCCGAGCAGGACGCCGAAAGTGGCGTCGGCGCAGTTGAAGCCGCGCTGAGGGTTTCATATTCTGCAGAAGAAGCTGTCGCTATCTCGGACTTCAATAGCTCTATGACTTCATTGGGCATGTTTACCATCTCCATGAAGACGATCTCCTCCTCCTGTGAATCATAGCTTTCTGGGCTGTCCGCGTCGAGGCTTGAGGGCTCTGGCTTTATCAGCTTTCCATCCTTCTGACGCTTGGGACCCCAAGGCACCCGCCAACCTTGACGACGTTGGCCTTTAATGCCTTGGTATTCTATGCCGTTCTCCCTAATATGTTTTAGCGTACTCTTGGATTTGGGCAGGGTAAGTTGCCCGTTCTTGTCTCTTTGCAGCTTGTATCGCGTGATTTGCCAGTGATGGCGGTTGCCGCCAAGCCCGATATGGGACCAAAGAGTTGGTACTCTTTTCTCCTCCCGGTTTAGTCTTGTTGAGAAATCGTGTACCTTTGTATCAAAATGAAACCTATAATTCCAATTGCCAATTCTCGTCCACTTTCTCGTAATAAACATTCTACCGATCAGGTAGCTTGTCACCATTTCCCGCTTGCTCACCGACATCAGCGGAGATAGCGGGTCTACCGTGGGATTCAAGCTCAGTCACGCCTTTTAATCCTACCTCACTCGAGGAAAGAAACATGCTCAAACGGTCCAAATCAGCCTTGGTAGGATTCCTCCTGTCCAGCGTGATCTTTCATGCCGTGCTCGGGAGCACCGCAAATGCGCAAGGGGCTGGCTACCCCGTGCAGGCTCCCGCTTTATCTCAATTGCATCACATTTTCGAGCGCCCCGACAGCACGGAGCTCACTGTCCTCACGGACGAGGAAATGGCCGCAATACAAACATACGCACTATTTCGGCGGAAGAAAAACAGATGACGCCGGAAAAACAATAGACAAAACAGGCTGGTCCAAAGCCGGGCTTGGCGGCAATCGCCATCACTGGCAACTCACGCGATACAAGCTGCAAAGAGACAAGAACGGGCAACTTACCCTGCCCAAAAGCAAGAGTACGAAAACATATATTAAGGAGAACGGCATAGAATACAAAGACATCAAAGGCCAACGTCGTCAAGGTTGGCGGGTGCCTTGGGGCGGTGTGAAACAAAGAGGCGGCAACCCCTCAAGCCATGCCCTGAGCGCCGAGGATGGACCGGAAAGCTATGAACTACCGGTAGAGGAGCAGACCGTTTTTGTGGAGTTTGACAGTGTACCCAATGAAATCGTCGAGCTGTTGAAAGCCGAGATAGCGGCAGCGGAATTGGAACCGGAAACCCTCGGCGCGGCTTCAACTGCGCCGACACCACTTTCGGCGTCCTGCTCGGGGTTCATAGGGGTAACCGATTTGTGCCAATACCCATCGCTTGCGAAGCCAGCTCCCGGCCACGTCGCCCCGAAGATCAGCCAAATGTTGGCAACCTCCCTGTTTGGCTTGATAGACGCTCAGTAGATGTTAAACACGAAACACAGGTCCTCCGACGCTGACACTGAGGCTGGAGGTATCGTATGGAATGGTACGCAAACATCACCAAGCGCCGCGCCGCGCATGTCGTAACGTGCCTGGGGGACCTGCTGCAACATCCGGACTTCGCGCACAAAACATTGTTTATCTCCGGGCAGGAGCCGCCTTTGGGGATTAAGGAGTTGATTTCCAGACTGGGGCTGGAGGGCGCGGAAATCCTATGGTTGGATGAGGAGAAAGGACATCAACCGAGCTATTTTCTCCTGGAAGCGCATCATCCCCCGGTCGCTCACGCCATCTTTCAGGACGCGAGCTGGGATGACGAAGAAGAACGTCCCGATGAGTATCATTTCCAATTCGGGGTTTTCGACTCGCTTCTGAAAGGAGAAATTCTGAATCTTTTTTTAAAAAAGGGGTGGTGTAGTTTTTGGTCTATGTTAAACCGCCCTTCGGCGCAATCGGACGAGTTCATTTATGAGGCCATGGCGCGCCGAACGCTCGGCGCGCCATGGCCTAATTTTCAACACCCCATGAGAAAACAGCGATGAAAAAGAAAAAAGAACAAGTGCTCCATGACGTTTACATAGATACAGAAGACCTAAAGGAACAAGACCGAAACAACAGGCCCGAGTACCAAAGCTTTCAATTGTTCCGGCCCAGGCTTGTCGAAGTCCTGGATGCCGCCAGAGACTTGCCGCTATCGAAAGGGCTATACGCCTGTTTCAACCCAGCATGTTACCAATCTCGAAAGCAGATACCAGAGATAGAAGAAAGGATCAATGACATGCGTGGCGTCGATCTGTTATGGTGTAAAGAGCCAAAAAGGAGATTTTTCAAAGGCACGTATAGTTCTGCCGGAATTGGTGTGTCCGTTAAGTTCTCGGATAACAGCGCCGCACTCGAATTGTTCGACACGTTCTCGAATCGTGCCCCCTGCGGAAGTCCAGAACCATTCGATACTCTCAGGAGGGTTCACTGGATTGAGTATGCGATCCTCGACAATAAATGGTGTGATCGTTTAATAGAAACGTACCCAGGAAACAAGATTCTATCTTTCATTTCACTGGAGGAGCTGATGCGTGAATCGGATTATTTCATATACGCTTTATTCTACGATGTCACCAGTGATATTGACGAGGGCCTAGATGATTATTGTGATGTCATCGCTTATGGCGCAGAGGCCCCAGCTGCATTGCGTCGATTGGTTAACACCTGGGGAATTCCGAGCAGCTACCAACGACCAGGCAGCCCACATGGCTCGTAGAGCCTGCTGTATCCTACTCGTTCTGTTCCAGGCATCCCTATCCGCGGGCGAGTTTCGGAATTGGAAGGAGCTCCGGGACGCTGGCATCGAGAAGCAGAACCTCGACGTCTCGTGCGGTTCCGCCGCGACGGCGACCATTCTGCGGTCCTTTTACGACTCGGATGTCTCCGAGAAAGATGTGATCGCCGAATTTCTAAAGGCGGATATAGAAAAGACGGCCTTCCCGGAAGACATCAAGTCGATCATTTTCGAACTCCTCCGGACCAGTATCAAAACCACAACGTCTTTCGGGGATGTTCTGGAGAGCCTGGAAAAAGCGCTCCGGTTTGACCGTGTCAAGGTTAAGCTGCCGACGTTCGAGGCGATCGAGGCCGAATTCAAACGAGTGGGCATCGACGGGCGCGCTTCCTTCGCCAGCCTCAAGCAAGCGGTTGCGGGCTTCGGGTTCCACGCCGTCGGCTTCAACGCAA
>Ga0209367_1006102_pt1 | contig 16709 bp, 9 predicted proteins | sample WorMetLIZISLAND2_FD_187412 | JGI IMG/M metagenome (GOLD analysis project Ga0209367, IMG submission 187412) | Marine gutless worms symbiont microbial communities from Max Planck institute for Marine Microbiology, Germany - Olavius geniculatus... ... | reverse complement strand
GTGGAAAAAGGTCACTACGTTAGTTGTGCTGTTCTTCAAAAAATAGACCCCCTTAAAATTCTTCATGTGGTAAAACTGCCTATTTATTCTGATAGAGCTCATCGAGACGAATCCAATGGACTAATTACGGGAAAAAACAACACAACTCGAGTTGTGCGGTTCTTCCACCCAATGCTTCAGTTGTGGATCTGAGGGAGCGCTGTGAGCTCCACCAGCGGGGTCTAGGGCGGAGCCCCATCCGTAATCAAATTTGGTGCATTTTAGCTTTAAAAGATGAGATCTGGTAGCAACAATTTTGATTATTTTCCCGAAAATAAACTGATTAAATAGGTAGATTTAGTGCAGTTTAAATGTATCCTTATGTTTTGTCTGGAAGATTGAGGCATCTGGTCCCCTGGGCCCTCCTCGTCTACGCCACTAGTGACTGGTTCTACATGTTCTTTGTTGTACGAACTTGACAACTTGTTGTCGAAACAAGTTCACAAAAAATCAAAGTTATGGAGTCTGCACTTAGATACACATGAAAACTGCGAGTCACCTCCATCATGGCTTCTAGCTGTTCCTTGCCAATGATGGAAGGTGTGCGTCCTGCGACGCTCGAACCCTGAAATGACTGCACACACAACACCGATGTAAGTTGTGTTTAGTTGAAAAAACTGTGTCTGTGTCTGATGCATTTCCAACTGACGACTCAACTGTACGCCATGCGGGCAAAATTCGACCTTCTCTTAAAACAGTTCAAGATTTGGGTGCAATTGGTCTATCAGACTTGTAACTTTCAGGTTGCAATTTTAATCTCACATGGGCAGAGCCGGCGAAAGAGCCCTCCGGTCGGACGGGCCCCACGTATGCTCAGGGGCCTCATGCTACGTAAGAAAAAAATAGTTTTTTTAATATATTCAAAATATAAAATCAGTAAACATGAGAAAAGTTTACCAAAAATGGACAAATTTATTACTTTTCATTAATGTACAGTAATCTGTGACGTAAACCGCGGCCTATTGACCTTCATTTTTTTCCAGAAACAACACAAATTATATCTGACTTTTTGCATTTCCAAATTTTAGAAAAAAGCGCAAATTTGCGGCTTTCATTGAACGCCCAAAAGCCAAAGTGTTGTCGGTTTCAGGGGGATTTGCCCCTCTGACCTTCTGACCAAGGCCTCCGTCCCTGAACCCCGTTATACGGGCCTCACAGTTGGATTTCAGAGGGGGCCTCCAACTCTCTAGCGACACCGGCACTGCACGTGGGCCATATGCTAGCACTTTGAGCAAGTTGTTAGCCTACTGTGTGTGTTCAGGTCAACTTAGGTGACTATCCCTATCGGGCGGAAAATAATTAGTAGCTCAGCTTACAGAGGTAAAATGGGACAGAATAAAAAAAGAATCGTTAAATTTTAACCCTCCCCCCCAAAAAACTCGGTCTTATTTTTAAGATTTAAAGACTGGACGCAATTTCATCAAAATCGAAACAAATGAGCTGTTATAGCGACCACAGAAAAAGAAACAGACAAACGCAAATGATATCATAATATGTTTTATATTGTAAGTAAAATTATACAAGTAAATCTAAAATTGTTACACAGTCACGCCAAAATACTGTGAATTTTTTGGACACGATGTATACTGTATGTTGTATCAGTTAACTTTTCGTGGTGCACAGAATTAAACGAAAACGTTAATAACTTACAGAAAATCTTTTCTTCTGGTCAACAATCGCGTCGTCGGACAACTGTAAAATCATACAAAATGTGAATCAGTGAAACGCTTTGTGGAAAAACTTTTTGTTTTTCAATTTCATAAGCTATATTTTCTAATAAATCCAATCGGTTTATTTATTACTTCCGGCAGCGGAGATGTCTTCGATTAGAACTTAATAACGAGTTTGCATAATTTAGTTATGCGTCGTTTCAACAAAAAACATTGCGTATTAGTTTGGAGCATATTAAACGAAAAAAAATTATCCAATGTTCTAAAAACGATTTCATAGTTTGAAAAAAAAACGCTAAATAAAATTTGTGCTATGTGAGAAATTTATTACCCAAGTACACGGCGGGTAGCACAATCGGAATTCGTTTACAATTTTCTACACTAATAAGATAGGAACAGAATTATGGTTACGCATTCACTGCATCAATAAGCCTAACAAAAGTATGCAATATGAGCGATGTCGTACGCGCTAACTTCAACGATTTAAGATTTGCAGATGTGGATCGCGACTTAGCGTAGCCACTTATTGTTCAGCGTGTCGTGGGCCCATAGGCATCCATGGAGTTCACGGCGTCCGAAGCTCGGCATCTGTGTTCCAGCAACCAAGCATCGGATCCACTTCCGGTTTGTGTATTCGGAGTAGGAGGATCTAATGGTCATGTGATCGATGACGTCACATGGCTCTAAAATCAAAGTCGTGATCCCAAGTTAGTCTTCTTTCTTTGCACTGCGCTTATTTCTGTCACGATCAATCTGTAACTCGAATCTTCGTGTATCTTCTCATTGCTTAATAATTTTATTTTTGTCGACGTCTTAATAATTAAAAAATAAATAATTAAAACTGTGTCTCTCGTAATACTGAGTCAACTCAATACGAGCTTCCCTGCAAGTTCACTGCAAGCCGTCATTGGTTCATCTTTATTTCTAGTCTCCGCATTTGACCTTCAACCACTTAGCTCTTTCAACTTCATTGTTGTATGCTGACGATACGTACGTTATTATCCCGGCTTCCAATCACTCTGCATGTAGCAGTAAAATTCAACATTTTTAAAAGTTAAACCTGCAAGCATAAACTCAAATTCAATCTAAAAAATCCTGCGAAATTGCTTTCGTTAGACCCAGGTGCAGCTGACACACTAGAGTTCCTCTGTTGAGGGAATTGACAAGGTGAACATATAACAGCTTTTGATATAACTTTTTCCTGGATAAACATACGGCATGGCAGGCTGTGCACGTACTCTCTACGGTTTTCAAACACTTCGAGCTCGTGGCATGTTTCAGGCCTCTCTGCAGTTGGTCTTCCGATCTACCGCTTTCACAAAATTGCTATATGCCTTCCCTCGTCGTGGTGCAGCTTTGCTAATGCTTGCGAGAGAAATAGAAGTTTTTTCTCAGACGAGCTGGCAAATCAAGTTATTATACAGCACTCTGTGAACAGACTGATGATGACTGTCTATAAAGTACGTGCCCACTCACTCATTATCGACTGTTACCACCCGAGCGCAGTACACCATATCACGCACGTGCTCGTCCACATAATTACAAACTTCTGTCTAAAATAAACAATACTGATGGCTGCAATATGTGTTGTACAAAGACTATAGCTTTTTAGCTCTTCAGCAGTGCTGTTGTGCATTGTGGTTAGGCCTAACAGCAGTGTGTCTCTTAATTATCATCGCTGCTGCTCTACACTTATCAATCAATCAATCAATCAATCACTTTTATTATCAGGCAGCATGGCCCATAGAAAATGAAACATACATACACACACAAGCAAACACACACAAACATAAACACATAAAAGGAAGTAAAAGAAAAGAAAATTAAAGAAGCATATAATATACAATACATTATCGATCGATATTATTTCTGTTATGTAGATGATTAGACGCATATTTTCTTCATTTTCTTTTTTTTCCTTTTTTAGCTTAGCGTTTCTGTGTTTTGTGTATGTATGTGTGTTTTTATGGGTCATGCTGCCTGAGTCAAATAAAATGAATGAATAAATGAATTATAATTAGAGCTGTCAAATTAACGCATTAATTAACTCATTAATGCGCAGTTTTCGCAGTTTCTGCTGTTGGCAACAGCGGGTAAAATTTTTTTTTCTGCCTGTATCTGAGTGACTCGCGCATCAGCTATCAAATGAGCTTTTTTCCAACTTTGCGCTAGCAGTCGCGAGCCACGTCGCTTACTGGCTTGTCTACATATTAGGCTACACGTCGTTAAGTGAGCAGATCGAATCAAACGGCGTTCATCGTTGGTCAATCCAAACGTCGTGACGAAATTAAAATTCATTTGCATAAAAACAGAACTTGTTTACATCGGCAAACAAACGACGTTTCGTAATAAGAGTGATAAGTGACTGAACAAAAATTGCATTTCTTGCTTTCGGTAGTCTGCACGTTGACCCCCTTCAAAGCTACCCCGCCATTTTTACGTTGACCGGTAAAAGGTTGTTAAAAATAAACAAAGCGTTAAACGTTAGTTTTAAAACGAGTTTTTGTTACTACATAAATTTAAAAACTTTTGTAACAATGAACTACAATGGCGGTCTTTAGTTACCCCTTTTCGCAGAGTCTTTCCTTTCATGATCATACTCTCTCGACCACCAATACTTCCGTCCTCCATAATCTGCACATGTAACCTGCAAATGCGTGACATTAGCTTGATATGCATAACACAACGTTAGCTTACCAATTTGGTATCAATAATGACGCACATTTTGCATCATTTTGTACAATTATTACCGCGTGACAGCTTAATGTACTTGTAGTATAGGCTTATAGAGTTTTGTCTACTTGAAACCCTGTGTCAATATGCCAGCAGTCCTGTTAGCAGAGCTTACTGTTACGCAGAACTCGCCGTTTCTTCCCTTGCCGTGTCCTTAACAATCGCCAGTACTCATTTTGCTTACCCACGAAAGAATGATAAGGCTGAGTTCGCCTGGGTGGTTTGGTTGAATATCTTGAGACAGGTCATCCCACATGAGTGCTAATCGGCATGGAGTAATTTCGTTGATGCCCAAAAGATGTCAGCACTCCTAAGCCATGACGAATGCTGCTAGTACGTTCATGCGTTACCATTTTGTGTATGTGCTGAGCTTCCTCGACGCCGACGAAATGTCCGAACTCATCCAGCAACATCAAGTAGTGGTTATTGGCCACCTGCAACTTTTCCGCACAACGACTTTCTGCCTGCAAATCAACAGCTACCAAGTTAGAATTTCAAAAAAACACAGAATATCTATACTGCAGGATGAATATCCGGTAATACAAGGTCCGACTATTTATCCGGCAGCCGTTTTGGACGGCGTTAGCCGGTACGCAAGAGCACCGTACCGGCTAAATAATTAGCGCGTTTTACAAAAATAAAAAATACTATAATTTTTATAACAACACTGCTGCTGATAATAATGGCAAAAATAACTGCGATAGTTATCTAAGATAATTTATTACCAGAAATGTTTTTTACCAAAATGCGCTACTAAATTTATGTTTGATATTCGTCATCGCCGAAGCTTTAATGTGGATTTGGCCACAACTAGCAATGTAATTTTTGACCAAAATTCTGAATCAAAAAAGTATCCATCCAAGGGGATTAAAGCCGCTGTGTTGCAATGCTGCGTAGAGCTCTAAGACAATTTCTGGAATCTTGTTATGTTCAACGGCTTGCAGGGAAAACAAACAAAGGGACAGAGATATAGCATCTGTCCGTTTTGTCACAATTATAGTCGGCATTACTATACAAATAGTGACTGGCGTCGAGGTCATTATTGATAATTTCTTGCCAGAGGTTTGTAAAATGTCGCCTCAAGACCTAAGGCCGAGGGCAACATTTTGCGAACCGAGAGCAAAAAAAAATCAATGATTATCGATGACGCCAGTCACTATTTGTTTTGTTATACCTCAAAACGAAAACAAAACATTTAAACAAAAATCATTTAAACACAGATCATCTGACGACTTCACTGTTACCGGTCAACATTTCACTTTAATGTTGACCGGTAAACTGTTGACCGTTAACAGTGCGTATTTGTCAACGTCACGTGACGCGATTTGGACCAATCGCGTGAAGGTATTTTGCGCTGAGGTATAACAATGGAGTTTCAAGCGACGCCGCTTAAACATGAATGGACAAATATAATTTTATTACTAACCATGCCTCTATCCATAAGATGCTTCTGCATACTGCAAACATACGACACAAAATTCTGAAAGTTGAAAGTTCTTTTGTTTTACATTTTTTACATTCAGTAACATTATTATGAAGCATATAGCATGTACATACATGTATCATCGAAACTTCGGACCTAAAACGTTTTTTTAATACGCTGTGTTTACTCTTTCTGTTTAATTTCAGACGCCAGTTTAAACATTTTGTTTGCTTTTCGCTTAACTACAACGTCACGCGCTATATAAAATACTCACAAATGACTGCGTATTACTTTACCATTTGGCGATTTTTAATAATCTCGATGGCGACGATAATGAGGATTATAATTATGATGACGGTGCTTTATGTTATAAATGCGTATGGCAGAAACAAGCCGACTTTTTGATGGTGCTGTTCTGCTCTTCAAGCGTGTGTGCCAACGTCATCACTTTGTCTTCGAACATCTTCATTACTGCACAAAACGTCACGGCATTTCGTTTCATATCCTGCTATGATAACTCACCTACGCGAAGCTCCAGTCAAGTAAGTAAGTAAGCAAGAAAATTAATTTATAAAGCGCAGAGGCCAAAACTGAATTTAAAGCCGCTTAAGTGTTCTGTCACTGTGTCACTACCTATAGGGGGGCGACAGAAAATGCGGACTGAAAATAAAATGTCCTAAGGTATTTGCAAAATGTCATTAAACATTGACACAGGCGTGGGCTGTGAGTTTCGTTTGGTTTGTCAATATAAAACACAAAAGACGATACGACGATTTCAGGAGCCTCAGCGCACTAAAGAAAAATAAGACAAAAGTCGTCACATTATTAACATTATTTCTAACCAAGTTTAATCGTTCTTAAAGCAGCCTTGACTAATCTTTGTGCTCTGGTCTAGTTGGCGAACTTACTAGGCAATTAAAACCATCCACTTTTGGAAGCTAAGTACACTGTACATGTCCATAAACGACCCTTGGGTTTCCTTGGCCAATGTAAACTTTTTAGTTGCCGCGTTCGGCCGTGGTAAACTTGATCAACGTTTGTAGGGAACGTGCCTTCTCTGGGTTCGCCACTGGTACCTGCATTGGACATCTGCTCCTCTATATTTTTAACATGTCGAAAAATTTGGTTTTTTTTGTTGAAAATGTTTTAAGAAATACAACATTCTGAATCAAATATGCCTTATTTTAGGGAGATTTTGGGCCGAAAATAGAATTTTGAGCACATCTCTCTTCTGTAAGACTGTGTAGGAAATCTGAAGCCGTCTGTCTGGAAATTTCCACTTCTTGTGTCTAATTTTTTAAACCCTCAATGCCGCAATATGGAATAAAATAGGAAATGAGACCATTTACTACAACGAAGTATTGTTTGTGTGACAAAGAGAAACAATTTACAACTGTCACGTAGAAACCACCTGCATGCGTTACGTCAATCATCGTCATTTCGCATAGGCCCGCAGTTAGTTTAAAATGATTTTTCTACGCGTCGGACGGCGACTGCACCGATGTAAGTGTAAGTAAACCTACAATACGTGTAAATAGACATTATTGTTACGTTGCTGTATAGCTTATTTCAGACTGTTGCAGTAATAACAGTTCTCACACCAAGCCAAAATATCATTTTCGTTACTAACTGTCGAGGCTGACAAATATTAATGTAGCCTAGTTTGAACTTTTGCTATTACAGCCGAGATTTAGTCGAACTAGTTAAGCCGTTCGGAAAGGTAGCTCCCGGTAGTCTTATGTCTTAGGCTTTCTGCTTACAGATTATTTTTATTCATCTCGCCACGAGATCTCCGAGCTCCCTCGGCCGATCGCCGTAAAACGTTGCCACATGATCGGAAGTGCGTCGTAGCCTATTTTTCTAATCGAGTTCCTAAAAACTCGGGGGCTTTCACACTCTCCGCCACAAAAATAAGAGCCAAAACGTAAAATTTGGCCCGATTTCAAGCAATTTTAAACTTCGACCGCGAGTACCTCATCAGCTGAGCGCGTAAATGATAACGTGTCAAAGACAGGCGTAATTTTTTGACAAAACGTTATTGCAGCCTTGTATTCAGGAAAGGTAACCGACAGTTCGTAATGACACGGTAACGACCTAAGAGCGTGGACACGAAAATCGACATGGACGAAGGACCATGCTTAAAATCCAGCCGAAAAGAAAATTTTCATCTGATGTCTTTTGTTGCTGTTCTCTACCGACTCTGACAGCCTGAAGTTGTACACGAAGTAAACAAAAAAGAAAACAAAATGTCACATAGTACACAATAATAATGACTGCAATAATTAGGCCCAGGCGCTGTATAATGTTGACATGCATGTGCATCTAATACAATCCTCTTGCAGTCGGTCGCCAACATTATACCGGGCCTGGGCCTCATTATTAGTTTCGGCCAAGAAAACTCGTTATTGTCCGTTAGGGGCATCTTCAGTAATAACTTGTTGACGTTTCGACTTTCGACGCACAGTGGACAAGGGTAAGATAAAATTACTGTAGATAATATGCTGTACATGAATAGTCCCATTAACCCTTAATCGTATAGTGCCGTTATCCTAACTACAAAACTGTAAATACTGATATGTTGTAGATTCTTTTTGCCGTTCACTCAGCCTGGTCCATTATACAAGTCTTTATAGATATTTTTACGCCGACCGAATGCCCGATACGGCATTAGGCTATCAGCTTATTTTACTGCAGATGTTTATTTATTTCGTCATGGTATCTCCAAACTCTATTGGCCCGGTGCCGCGACATTTTGCATCATGTTCGGAAGTATAGTGAAATTTATACCCAATGACTATTTATCCGGCAGCCGGGTAAATAGCCCACAATAGACTTGCTGGCCAAATGTCAGTACCAGAAATGGAAATGGGTCATCTTTTGTGACTCATGACCCATGGCCAATGCCATTACATCATTTCATCTTACGCATGAGACTAAAAAAAGCGTGACATGGTACTAGACAACCCTCATTATTTTCGGTCTTGAGAACTAAAAATCGTAGACTAAAATTAAGTTTCTAGCTATGGAAAAAGGAAAACTAAAGCAAGCTTATTGTATTGCAGAATAACACTGTTTTAAAGGTACGATTTACAGGAAAAAGTCATAAATTCTTGGGGGGAGGTTCACGGACCCCTCCAGCCCCCTCTAAATGACGCCCTTAAAGTAGCCTGGTATTCAGATACAAAACAAAAATGTAGTACAGTCTGCTGACAAAAACATATTTTCATACGCAAGTTTTGGCCTGTCATAAAGATTTATTTGTGTCTGAAAATTTTTTGCCCCAAAACGCTAAACTTTGACTGGAAATACCACATTTTGGAAAAATCCAGAGCAAAACTAAAATTGTGAGCACCCGTATTATTTCTGTCGGAAATTTTCCAGCTGTCTGAAAGAAAATAGCAACTTCTTGCCCCGCCAACAGTTTTGGGCTGCGTTGGTACGATGTGTTCGTCGTCTGTCACGGATGTATTGTAGCTAAGCGGTAGGTCTCACCGAAAGTAAATTAATTACACGTATTATTAGCCTACTGCAATGGCGACTCATGTGCATAATTTCAGCGATTCAGTTTAAGAGAGACATCTTTAAATTTGATGTTGAATGGAGAAGAGTGTGGAAAATGTGCGTTTTTCAACCGAAAGCTGGCCATATCTCAGAAGCGGTGAAAGATAAAGCCAAAGTTGTATTTAATCGCTAATGGGAAGTGGCACAAGCCCTTTCACACGACACGAAAATCGTTGACCTTGAATGACTTTAAAAAACCATTATGCACTTTACTATGCCAATCGTGGTTGAATGGTAAATCGCAAGGGGTTGGCGTTGGGGTTGGCGTTGATACTGTAGGATAAGGCAATGACGACTGATAGGCTGTCAATAGTAACCATGCTTCCATCTGCAGCGGTTTGGCCGCAGTTTTCAATGAAAGGTTTCAATATAATAGTTACCGTATCTCAAAAACGGTTGGCCTTCCTAGCGACAGCTAAGCTTTTTGTTAATCCTCTGGCTATACCTGTCAGTCCACTATTGCGTTTGCTTGCATAACAGTAACACGAATGTCGTGAACTGCTAATCTTAAGTAATCGTAAGTTGTATATTTTAAATTGCAAACTGTTGCGCAGTTATTTCATCATGGACCAATGGGTCGCAGGCAGTGACCCATGACCCATGTGACCCATCCAAAAATAGTAACCTATTTGACCCATAACCCACTGACCCATTTCCATCTCCGGTCAGTATAAATGATACCCTGCATTGATAGGTTTCTCCTGGACAACGTGCCAGTAGTGGCGCAACTGAAGACACGCAATCCGCGGGCGTCTTCAGCCCGTAGCAATATTTTTTCTAGTGTTCTTACCCGTGATCCGGTGCTGTGTTTTCAGTCTCTGTCTGTTACACCCGCTGATCAGGTGTATAACCCGCGGCCCGGCAACGCCCGTGATAACACAGCCGTATGTACTTTGTGACAAAGTTTACGTCTTAGAGCAGATGGTAAATGCGAGCAGGTGCCGTTGACTTCTTATAGAACCGCCCCTCTGAAATGTCTCCCCCAGAAGATTTGTAGGCCTACCGGTACAAAGTCTCCCCAGGAGACTGTCTGTCATGGGGAAGACTCTGTAATGTGACACCGAACGGAAGGGCTTCGGGGCTTCATGCATTCATGGTCGTGATTCGTGGCACTGACTGGTGATGGAGAATATGTCACGTCATGTACAGAAGTGAATCTGGTTGTCGCTGTAAGCATGTTGCAGCAGGTGCTAACATTGTTTTATTAGTGCACAGACGGGTAAGTTGGTAACGCCTATTGGTTCCGCAGTTACGACCCCTAATTGTAAACGTACTGTATTATGTATGCACTCTGTGTCGAAAAAAATTACCGAGTTTTTGTCTTATCGTTATCATGCATTTCCCGTTTTCGAAGACTTTACAGGCACACGTTCTAGCAAATCTGCAACAAAGTGATCATTAGAGATCCAACCACATCTCGCACCTGTCGCTGTAGGCCTACTGCCTTGTGAAATATAAACTTCAGAATACTAATGGGTGATAATTGAAGTATTTCAAAAGAATTAAAAGGCAAAGTTAAAATTTTGAGCACGCGAGTTTCCTATGTTGAAAATTTGTAGCTGTTTGTCGGAAAAGTACCTTTTTGCCCAACTTTTTTAATCGATGACGCCTCTAGCTCGCGCACCTTATATTTGCGGATTAGGCAATAGGCCTACGTACATGGCGCGCGCTTGCACAGAAATGACGTCAAAGGCGCGACATGTGGTAGAACAGCCCCAAACGATTTTTCAGTCGATGTTGTCTGTAGCTAGACACTCTCCCTCCAAGCAGTGCCCACGCCCTGTTCTGTCGTGCGACGAAACTATATATCTCGTTATCTAGAAAATAAGAAGAAGAGCATTCATGCTCGACGGTTTTGGAAGACGTCGCTAGCGTTGCTGCTCTCATCTCGTCTCTCTATACCACAATTCAATGCGGTATGTAGATCGTTTTCTACATCATATTAAGCCCTACTAAACAGCTTGAGAAAACATTTCTCACTGCGACTGAACAACGTACATAATAAGCGCTTCTAAAGTCACTTTTTTACGGCACTGTAGAAAATTTACAGAGTGAGCCAACGATAATCACGATATCTCAGAAATGCACAAATATTTCTGTACCAATTTCGGTTAATTCCTTTAACAAACAACGGTGCGAAAGTGCGTTAATTTGTGCTAAAAGTTTCGCTAGGCCTATGGTATTCCGACGGTCCGACCCACCGTAAATCCATACTACGTGCATGTGCTGTATAAGCTAATGCGATTGCGTTCGGGTCACGTCACCTTGCTAGGAGCTGAACTTCAACCCTTTAATTGTCTCCGTGGTCAGACTTTCGGGGCTAGGCGGCCTTATGTTGGGTTCCGCCCCAAATTTCTAATTTCATCAGTTTTTCCAGATGTTGCTCGACTGCGTGCGTCGAGCGATCGCTTGTGTTGCCTAGTGATATTCCGTAGGCCCTACAGGTAAAAGTGCCATACCTCAGAAAGGGCGTAGGCGGGGTGCTAATCTCGCTTCCTAAGTTTCTATGACCGTTGAGCCTGTAGGCGGATAAACCACTGAGTCCGTGATGCATGGCCAGTGCGATGGCAAACCTACGCTGATCTTCATAGCCACAGAGCGTCGCCGCTTTTGACCGATACCAAATTATATTGCATGGTGAATTTAAGCACATGTGCGTGAACAACTTGCCAGGATTGTTACCTGGCTGTGCACCGGCCAAAAGTCGAACTAGCAGCCACGTACAGGACCAACTTTAAATTTGACTAGGCTCTGATCGGTAAACATGTGGGACCCTCACATGTGTGTTTTGTTCAGAAAATGAATAAGTGAGTAACGTCGTAAAGATCAGACTTTGCAATAAGGCGTACAACCTGCCCCACCCTGCAGGCAAGAGAATGTCACTGTCGTGCTACGCCAAGTGAACGTTTAAATGTCCTAACACGCCACAACGAGGCTTTCACGGGCCAGTAAATGTCGCATTCTTTGGTCCGCGGGCCTTCTATTTGCGGAAGCCTTTGTTCGGCAACATGCTGAACACACCTAAATCGGTGAATTCAGACAGGATAATATCCAACGCCAAATCTAAGGTTGACGACCACATACAGTTCGCAATTATTAATTACGGCGTGCATAGTCGACAACCAAAAACAGCGATGAGTCTGTCCGCAGAAAGTACTAACTGCAATGCCTGTTTGCGTGTAAACGTTGCTTTATGCTTTGCATAAAACATGTTGCAGAAAACGCGGAAGATGGCGGATGAGGTGACGTCAGAGTCATTAGACAGCAATGCAACGCTAGCAGCAATGACAGCGGCACAAATGTCGTCGTCAAGTAGGCCTAACATGGTAATTGGCAGAGCGATCTTACTCGCCGTGCTGGCCGTACTCAACATGGGTGGCAACGGCTTCACTCTGATCACAATCCGACTCACGCCCAGACTCTGGACCAAGACCAACTACATTCTGGCTAGCATGCTCGTCTCTGACACCACCACATCTGTCCTCATGTCTTGGAACGTGACGTCACCACATCTGTGCTCCTATTCTGGTACTCGCCTTTCCTGCTCGCTGTCTATGTTTTCAACGATCCGTGCGACTACAACGTTGTTACCACGGCTACCAAGCCGTTTTACAGACTGTGCGCGATGGTCAGCTTTTACCACCTCATTCTCATGTGCGTAGAGCGCTACATCGCCATTGTTTATCCTCTGAAGTACGAGACCAGATTTACCGACCGCGCGTTGAAATGGTCAATTGCTACGGTCTGGGTGGTTGGAATAATCGTGAGTATGGGGTGGGCGTTCTGGCTGATCAACGCTGATCTGAGCAAATGCGATCTCATTCCTACCAAGTATCATCTGGTGGATGTAGTTGCCGGCTACGTGCCAGTCTGCGTTTGCATGTTTTTCGTCTACGGAAGAATTCTTTTCATTTGGTGGCATCAACGTAAGCGCATCAGTCACGTGAATCCTGTGCCGGTGACACCGGCAACGTCAGGCTGGACAGTGTCGATCAGCGTTCCTGCAACTGACGTCAGTAACACTGACAAGATGGAGAATGCAAAGGGAAAGCCAGCAGCAAGCGACGGAGGACCAGCCTCTAACTCGGCAGCGGTGAAGACTGTCAGTGATGTCTCAACGGCCGTCGTGGAGCAGCAGCGGCAGAAGATCAAGTCAAGACGTCGAGAGTTTAAAGCCGTTTACCTGACCGGAGCAATTGTTGGCACGTTCGTCATATTCTGGTTTCCTGGAATGTTTGGACGCGTTCTGCTAGCGGCCGATTACCACAACCAGGTCGCCGTAAACTACCTTATTTTGGTTGGAGGTGCGATCGGCGTGGCCAACTTTACTTTTTCCTGGGCGATTTACGCAGCGGCAAGCAAGAGCTACAGGCGCGCCTATCGACAGATGTTCATCCGCATCGGTTGCTGCGGCTGTAAAAACATGGCGATTAACACCGACAACTCACTCATTCTTTGACTTGGCATATCGCAGTCATATCACTAACGCTGACCGTTGTAAATTTTTAAAACGTCATTAACTTTTTAAAAATGTTTTAGACCAGTGTGTAGTTTTGCTGTCAGGTTGCTTGCTTGTAGCACCTTGGTTGTTCTTTCAAATGTCGACGTTGTTTAGTCTCAAGTGTTAGATAGGGCCGCGCTTGTATTTTGTGCTAGATCGTTGTATAGAGCATCGTGTAACAATTCGCTCTACTGGTTGATTCGAACTAAATAGTATCCAATGTCAAATCGTAGGTTTACGACCACAAAGAGTGTTGGCAAGTAAGTAAAAATTTTACTTATTAAAAACTATGCATACAGCAAACGTACATGCAGACAGTACAACTGTACAACACAATTATATACCTACGACGGTAATATAAAAAAGCAATTCAAGTTGACTAAAAACAACATGAAAAAACGAAAAGGAGACACCAAATATTAGTTATAATAGCAGGCAATAATTTACTTATATTTGTACAGCCATCGCATAACAAAAGAATTTCGAAAGAAACTGAACTGCTAAAGAGATGATTAGAAATGGTATTCTTTTTTATTACATGGTAACAGTGAATTAATATAATGCATATTACTATGCATTTTATTAAACAGCCTGCAGTCTATAGCTGACAAAATCAACTTAATGTCATATATCTCGCTAGTAAATCAATATCTGTGCATTCGGCATAAATAGCATTAAGTATATTTTTGGGTTACTGTAAAATGACCGCCGTAAACACATATTGCATATTTTACTTTTGACAATATTAAAGCATGGAAAACAAGGTCCACATTACGCACAGCAAGTCTTTGATCTCTTAAGAGTTTCATAATATATGATCACTGGCTGCAAGTTCTTAACACAAGATCAACCTGGGACTCAAAACCAAGGTCCGGCTGGAAAGTTATACCCAGTTGTTTAGCACACGCAACTTGCTTTATACCACTGACGAGTGCTGGTGCAAAAAACGATTAAAATTAGGTTGCTGGGAAACAGCCTTTCTAGCCTTTATTGAATTTTAGCCTTTATTGTCCACAGCCCATTCCTTAACACGGTAAAACTCATGATCAAGACCAACGTAAGCCAACCGGAAAAACAAAGGTGGTGTCATCGGCAAAGTTAAACAATAGGTTTAGCTTGGACATAAAGTGCAAGTCACTTTCCATAATGGCACACAACATTGGCCAAGCACCCGAGTCTTTAACAAGACTTGGGTTTATATTCCTCCTATCAAACAGAAAAAACATAAATTTTCGTACAATAAGTGCGTTCACATAGAAATGAAACAATCCGGTTAATAATATTGTCAGAAAGATTAAGGTATAAAAGGATAAGTTTAAAATATGTGTTACAACATCTGTAGTTTCGTAGGAGCAATTTCTAAAAAAACCAAATGCACCATTAATTGCATTAACTAAAGGTAAGACCGGCTTCCTAAACGATAATGTATCTTCACTTTAGTATAACACATCAGTACACACATTAGCAAAGGCCTGAATAATGAATTTGTGTCACGCAGTAATAAATAAATAATAAAGCTATCAGCACGTCTACTGTGCCTAGTATTATTAAATGAAACTCATAATTATTTAGGAGTTGCTATACTTAAATTAGCAAAATGTCTGCTACGTGCCTCGCTAATATGCAGATTATTAGTCCGCCCGAAAGCGATAGCTTGCGGAGCGGACTTATGTTTTAGCCCAGATGTTTTATTTTTTATTTATTTATTTTTTTCCAAGCGCGAGATCTCCGAGACGCGTGGGCCGACCGGCGCGAAATTTTGCACGATGGTCAGTACTAGGCCGAATTTTATAATGCCGGTCCAAAATTTTGGGGGGCGCACTCCAAAAAAATTTCAGGGGCCAAAAACATGCAAAACTTGGCCCGATTTTGGACGACTTCGAAGTTCGGCGGCGAATATCTCCGAAACGGATGAAGATATTCAAAATCGGATTTTTATTCCGTCTACCGCGATTCCTCCTGCATTAAGCGAAACAAATCCGGTGAAGTTTGGTCCAGTGACCTTGGAGATCTCGATGTTGAATCAAAAATTGCCTTAAAATGTGGCGTATTAGACGAAGGATCTTTGGAGCCAAAGGGAGTAGCTTCATGAGACTTTGCCACGTGACGTGCTGCTAGATGGGGGTGATAACGCGGGTACAATTTTTAGGGGTCACTGCCCTCTCAAAATTTGGGAGGGCAAAAAACGTGCAAAATTTAGTACGTTTTACGACAACTTTCGAGTTTGACCGCAAATATCTTTAAACTGAATAGAGATATCGACAAGCGGTAAAAGGCGTTATCAAATACAGTTAATTCCGCGTTGAATAAAAAAAATTTGGTGAACTTCAGTCCACTAACACCGGAGATTACACGGCTAATGTTTACCCACCCAAATCAAATTTTTCGGAAAACCATATTTCGGCCCCTAGGGGGTCCTGCGCCCCCAAATTTTTACAGGCGCTAGAGAATGACCAACTTTTACTAGCGCACGCCCCATCGGGGACGGGGCCCCCCTTACAACTTTTTTCAAAGGGGAGTCAAAAATTGGCTTAAAATGTAGCGTATTAGCCGCGAGAACTTTGGAGCCAAAGGGAGTAGCTTCATAAAACTTTGCCACGTGCCGTGCTGCTAGATGGGGGTGATAACGCGGTTACAACTTTTAGCGGGCACCGCCCCCTTAAAATTTGGGAGGGTAAAAAACGTCCAAAATTTAGTACGTTTTACGACAACTTTCGAGTTTGACTGCAAATATCTCTAGAACGAATAGAGCTATCGACAAGCGGTAAAAAGCGTTATCAAG
>Ga0209367_1006101_pt1 | contig 16711 bp, 12 predicted proteins | sample WorMetLIZISLAND2_FD_187412 | JGI IMG/M metagenome (GOLD analysis project Ga0209367, IMG submission 187412) | Marine gutless worms symbiont microbial communities from Max Planck institute for Marine Microbiology, Germany - Olavius geniculatus... ... | reverse complement strand
TATTATTATTATTTTACCCTCGGTACTCCGTTCCCGAGGGAGCCTAAAAATTAACTACGCAATACAAAGGTGGGTACGATCGTCAGTCCGTGCAGTCAGTGGCCGGCAAACTGTCGTGCAACAGAACAGCATTGAAGCGCTGCACCAAAACAGAAGTCCTCTGAAATAAAAAGCTAGTCTCTCTAGCCTCGCCAGTATTAATTGAGATTCTTTTTCCAAGATCAGCCAGGAGCTGGCGAGCTGATGCGTTGAAAACTCCCAAGGTCTCAACGGCAATGGGCTCGAAGATATAACGGGCGCCAAGATCAATATATTTGTCCTCTTTGCGAGTGGCTGCCAACTCTGCTGCTGCACCTGCCTGGTGAGATGCTCTGTCGACGTATGACTCGGCCAGTGGGCAAGTGACCGTGACGTCCCAACATAACGACTTGCTGCTCTGCCAAGGGACCAATGAGACCTTATCTGGACGTTTCCCGTCTGACCGGAATAATCCGGCTGGCTCTTTAGTGACGGGAACTCCGGCTGAAGCAAAGCTACGAGCTACCAAGTCGTTAAGAGCATGATGTCTTGCTGACCTACTCGGAGCTCTCTTGCATACAAAACTGTGAAGACCACGAGCGTCAACTGGGGAGCCACAACGGCAGTTGTGTGGGACGCAAAGGTACCCCAGCCTCAGACCGACAGCAACTCTCACTGCCTCATCGTCCAACTTGAGCCCGCATGAAGCAATCGGCAAAGCAAACAACCAGTCCCCGCTGTGTTATTATTATTATTATTATTATTATTATTAGTAGTAGTAGTAGTAGTAGTAGTAGTATCATCATCATCATCATCATTTAAGTCGTTTTCTGTAATCTACGCAAGTATACGTCAAATGCATTAAAATTACAAGACACATATATTTTTGGTGACCACAGTAATTGTTTAGTATTTTGTTCAGATTTATGTCACACGCAAAGAATTTTGCATCTGTATTTCTAAGATGACCCGAAGATGTTTTTACGTTTTCGTTATGTACTGTAGCGGTTCAGTTCACTGAGTTCAGATCTCCGGTAGGTCACAATATTGACTATAAACTACGTTTTGCAAAAACAAATATAAACAACAGTAAAACATAAGACCGCCGGGAACTATCGTTCCGGGTGGCCTAATAAAGATAAAATATCCAACAATATAGAAAATCAGCACGATCACTAAGTGCTAAATGTTCCGATCACGATCATTATTCACACAGATTCAAGGCATAAAACTGTTAATAGTATATGGTATCACCTTTAGTGATTAGTTTTACAAGTGTAAGTTAATCTGCATCAGCAGCAAAACTATTCGACTACAAACGCTGCGATAAGGATCGGAAATAAAAGAATACCACAAAACGTATTTATTTTTTACTGCACAGACTACGCGACCTGCAAAGAAAACCGTCTTAATTGCTGTTAATGGCGAGTTGAAAATTAATGTTAGTAGTTATAGGCATATTCAGAGGAAGACAATGTAGGTTATCGTTTTTCTTTGGAAATTTAACGCTATTATAGGCTAGAAACAATTACTTTCCCGGCGACCCATTTGTCGTTAACAGCGACATACAAACGACGACGCTGAACGTCTGTACAGAGTCTGTAAGGCTTCCACTGAAGCTGTTCGCGTGACATCACTATGCGCAGATAAGTTAATGTTGCTGACAGTAACAATATTCTGTCGTTGTTTCGATCGACAACTAAAACCTGCTCATTTTCATCAACAGCCACGTGACAAGGCGCAGGCATATAAATTTGCTGACTGCCGGAGCTTCCAGGCCCCCCGTACGACTTGACTAGTTTACCGTCAGAAGCTATCAAACACACTCGGTGTGAGGGCTCTTCGTTCTTGAAGAAACCGTGGCAGACAATCAGCGCGCCGCTAAACAGTTGGATTGAGTGCCAAGGTGAGCGGACTGTCGAAGGCAGTACAATCTCACGAAGTAATTTGCCGTCCGTGGTGAACTCCTTTATCTTCGAGGCATAACGGCATGTGACAAGCAGGCTGTGTTTGACAGTGAGCGATAGTCCAGCGGGTCTCTCCTTTACACGCCAATGTGTTAGGTTATCGCCAGACAATGACAGTTTATGAATAGATTGCAGTGATGTGTCCGAAACGTAAGCGCAATGATTGTATCCACAAGCTACAATGTCAACTGCCCTGCCAAGACCGGGAACTGTCAGAGAGCGCAATAAGCAGAAAGAATCGACGTCGTAAACTTCGATTTGTTCCGAAGACTTGTTTTCACGCAACAAGTACAGGCAGTTGTCAAGTGAAGCAACTCCACGGACTGCTTGCCCTTCGAGTCGCGTCTCGACGGCACATTTCACTGCAATAAAACGTGCCGAGTATAAGTGAAAATCGTATCATTACAGCAAGCCCAGCTGTCGCTAAGATAGCCGACCGTACTGGTTATCAATGACTTTCAAGGTCATTCAAGGTCGATAATTTTCATGTTTTTTCAAAGCCAATATGCCACTTCCTATTAGTGGTTAATAGTAGGTATTGGCCTTATCTCTCACAGTTTCCGAGATATGACCAGTTTTCCGTTGAAAATGCACATTTTTTCACTCCTCTATTCAACCTCAAATTTAAACAAAATTCTCTTGCATTAGATCGTTGAAATTTTGCATTCCTAAATTTAAGACACAGGGCTAATTAATTTAATTATTCGTGTAAAAAAGTTTCTCTTAAAACCTAAAGATTAGCCACATCCGTAACAGACAAACGGACAGACAAACGACAATCACACATCACGCGATAGTGTGAGTGTTGTAAGGACGACCTTCAAAGTATATGGGAAAAAGCAAACTTTGACCCTCAGCCAACCAAAAACACCTGAACCGATCGTCATCAAATTTGAATGGCGTGATTACATCGTGGACCTTAACCACCAAAAAATGGACTCAATCCGCCCAAAGGTTTTTGCTTCCCATATAGGTGAAATATACACTCATCCTGTTCGAAATTTACTACACTTTTTTGATTTTTCAACTCGCCTACAGGCGAGTCCGTTAGACCGATTTCTACGCTTAATACGTCATATGACGCGGTTTTGCGCAAGGAAGTGTTTTTTTACTGTTACAAAATAAAAATTTAATTTCTGACTTATGTATTCGAAAAATTCGAAAAAAAAATTACAATGGCGCCTATGGGAAAAATTTAAAAATTATTTAAACTGTCATAACTTCCGTTGTGTGTAGATAGAGTCGTAATTTTTGGTTTTAAAATAGGGTTTTCGGGGTTGGCCTAATTAATGGTGACATTTATATTTAGCCCAGGTTGACCCCTATCGAGTCCCGTTGCCATGGCAACAAAATTTGGGACGAAATTGGCTATAACTCAGCTTGAGTAAGAGATTTCGGCGAGATTTTGCGCCTATAGCGGGGTTTACTGGGATGGGCCATCGAACGCCACCAATCGCATTTTCCCCGACCAACCCCCGTTGCCATGGCAACGAAATTTGGTACGAAAAGTCATCGATGTTAATACGACTAAAAAGCTCGCCACATTAAGGGCTTGTTGTGATAGGCAGCATATCCATGCCTATCTGCAACCGTTTTCACAGTAGACTTGCCAACAACGGTAAAATAATGACTTTTTCAATGCTGAAAATTTCATGTGCAGCTTGTTTTGGTCTATCTGTAGTGAATTCGGCGCAATTCGCTTTTGAAATGTGTCTCGCAGCCCAAAAAACGCCAAAAAATCCATAAAACCCCTATTTTGTCGTTCAAGGTCATCCAAGGTCATTGAATTCGGTGGCAATTAAGAGCCAAAGTACGACTTCCTTATCTTGCACCGTTTTTGAGATACAGCGACTTATTGGCTGAAAATCGCAAATTTTTCCACCCCTCTCATTTAGCGCCTTCGTTCGGGGTGACCCCTTTTGAATTTATGGAAAAGTTTTACGGTTCCTAAAACTAGAGTCTTCCAGGCAGCCGACGGTGAAGATTTGGTAATCCTAGCTTAGACCGTTTTTGACTGATCCACCCGTGTGACGGACGGACGGACGGACGGACAGACAGACAGACAAACAGACAGAATTGCGATGGCTAAGACGCGTTAAAGCAGTAGCTGCTTTCGCGCGTAAAAAACTAAGAAACAAAGCACGTGATAGGCTTACATGTATATTAGAACATGCTAGTATTAATAACTGTGGTCACGACAGAAACAATACTAAACTTATGTGCGCATAGAAATGTAAAATTAAAACCAAATGCTCGAGGGCAATCCGCGTAATTATAGTAGACTATTATAGTAGACTATACGTAGATAAAATACAACTAAAATAAATAATGACAAACAAAAATCTTACTGTGGCGGGTTTCCATCTCCTGTTCACATGGAACAGCAGTAGCACTGCTACGCGTTGTGGCATCAAATTCTTTCTTCTGCATCTGAAAGTGATTTACGTAATCATTCATCTTGTCCAGCTCAATTTGTAGCTGTATCTCTCTGTCCTTGGCTTGTCTCAACTCATTGTGTAGTTTTGTTGTTGTATCATTTGCTTGCTTCAGCTGATGATCAGCTTCATTCTTTCGCACCATCTCATCGTCAATCGCTGGCGGCAGTTGAGAATCTACATTGTGACATAATATTTATTAGCAACAAGTGATTTCAATTATGCAAGGAAATATTAATATTTGCACATCATAGCGGTCGTCGTACTATGTACGGCACAGATTAGTGGAATTAAGCTTAAACGTGTGGGCTTTAATGGGCTATGGTTGATCAGTTCTGTTCATTCGGTGAGCGTAAACTGCTAAACCATTTCATTATAAAAATTACTCTTTCAGCAGCAAGAACCAACATCGACACGCAAATACTCCCTGAGATCAGGCATAAACAGGAAAACGATAATGCGTGAAACAGAAAACATAAAGAGTGCTTGGACATTTATGTACCTGGTTTGTTTCCAGTGTTATCACGAACTTTTCCAACTAAAATAAGACGTTTTATTTGCGTGGCGTCAGCAGGTGTGAAAGTGACGTGAGGTGGATGGTACTTGACTGCAGTGACGTCACTGTTCAGCAGTTCAGCAGCTCTGTCTCGTAACTGACAGGCAGCTCGTGTGATGTCACTTGGTCGACCTTTGTCCAACAGCTCTCGGGAGTATGTGTGAAAACTCTCCATAGAGATTAGTGCCAGTTGGTATGTCTCATTTACACTTGCCGCTTGTTTAAGACTTTTCGACGACGCCAAATTCACTTCTTTCAGTAGGTCACTTACCTGGTTGTCAATTAAACGCTTAATCTTATTACCCGTTGCAGAAACAAACTTTTTCACATTTCCCGCCTCATTGCGAACTATTGCTGCATCTTGTTTTGTCTGCTCCATTTGCTGACGAACAGCTTCTACGTTGGACAAAACTGCATTACCGTCATCGTTAATTCTGGGTCTATAATTGTCAGCTGCTTCGAGTATTTCGACGCTATTGTGGTTTCTGTGTCTAATAGCTGAACACATCAAGCAAATATTCTCCTTGCAGTCAGAACAGTATAACTTAACTTGTTCTTCTTTGTGCTTATCACAAGAACTTGCTCGCAGTTGGATGAGTTCTTGTTCCACTTCTGCTCCCAGTGGTTTTACTTGGTGAGCGCCACCTTTCCATCTCTTGTGAGGTCGACTGCATTGCTCACACAACTTCTGATCGCAGTCTATGCAGTACACTGTGGCTACTGGAATCTTGCTCGAATTATTTTTGCTTTCCTCTGAACACACCTCGCATAAAAATTTTTCAGAATCATTGCTAAAAACTTTCTGAACATCTACTAATCTCTGAATGAAGAAATGATGCTGAAGACCGTCAAGTCCTTCTGAAGGAATCTGAAACTCCTTTCGGCACATGGGACAAGAAACTTCGTTTTCTGGACATTTGTCCTTGAAGTAATCTTGTAGACACTTAAGGCAGAAAGCATGAAGACAAGGCAGTGACTTTGGATTGTCAAACAGGTTCAGACAGATAGGACAAGTTGTGAGGTCAACGGTGACTGATGCTGCTGTTGCCATTGTTCTATTTCATTGCATTAGCGGCAGTAAAATGCTGCAAGCACAAATACAATAAACATGATGTTGCCTGTCCGTAATGTTATAAAGATAAAAACCGAATATATGATTTCAATAATATTAATCGTCATTCAATATTATTCACGAGTTAAGTTATTTTTGCCATAATGAGTTGAGTTGTGACAATTTAATGTAAAAGAAAGAGCCATTGGACGGGGAAGTAGAGATAAGATTGATAGCGATATTTTGAACGTTCGCCCCGAAAGGTACAAACTTTAGCACAACCACCTTAAATACAAAGTCCATTTGATTAGAACCCTTTTTCTGACACCGTCAAAATCCATATGCTCTGTCTGCTTTGGGACGTTGTCCTGTACTACATAATTCTTTAATCTGTACAGAGTTCACTTTGTGTAATTCTACCATTGAATATCTGCGTTTAAAACGTTTTAAATAATTTTGTGGTATTTTTTGATGTATTTCTATGCAGTGTTTTATTCTCAGATTTTTCTATAAACCCAAAGGTCATTTACACATTTGAACAAAATATAACCTGCTCGTGTGCCGTGCGAGAAATAGCAGTTGACACAACACCTGATAGTCTGTAAGAGGAGTGTCAAGCTATCTTCGAGCTTGAGGAATTCCTGGAAGCAGTACCTTGGCATTCGCTCAACCCACATTTTTTTCTAGACGATAAGCTACGGCCGCTACGTGCGCCAAATTTTGGCCTTTTTACGGGACATCGAGGACTGGTCAAAGGCGGAATTTTGGGCGAATACGTCGAAGGGATTTCGAGGGGGCTTTAGGAAAAATTTTTCTTCAACCCCTCATATCTCCCCTATTAGAGAAACTGGGGCGCTAAAAAATTTTTTCTCAAAGGGCCTCCGAGGGGGACGTGTTCTGACAAAATTTCGGCCCCTTCGATTAAACGGGGGACGAAGGGGCAAATGTTAAGTGACTCCCCAATGTCGGGGGGTCGCTAGCGCCGGGACGCTTGTATCGAAACTTATGGGGTGGATCAATTTGTTTCATTCACCAGGTTGTTGGGGACTAATCTAATTTTATATCCGGGGGGTACGCATTTCTAAATATTTTTCCATTTCTCAGAAATCGTCCCCCCAAAGTTGACCCAATTTTTCGGCATTTTTGGACAATTATTGAAAAAATTCTCCCATAAGATTTGCAAGCGGCCCAAAATTTTTTGGTACCGGGCACGATAAACTGGGTATCCCTGAACGTAAAACGCGACTCATTTGAGGGGTGTGCGTTGGGGGTTTGGCGTCGTAGGCCTCAAATGCGGCGCGAAAATCGTCAATTTTTCGCGCAGTGTTCGCCGTTGCTGCAAGTCCGTCCATCGTGCGTGGGGAAAAATATTTTCGCACATGTTCGTTAGCCCTGTCGTCCCCTAGCAGTTGGTGAAAAAAATAATCCAGATATTTTATAGGACGGCGTAACCAGGAGTTCCGAATAAGACCTTCTTTTGGCCTTTTTGGCCCATCAGCGCCGCCTGGCGACACTATTGTGAACTATATCGCCTTTCTGTCGCCGGCATACGATAGAGCAAGTCTTGACCTTCAAAATTTGTATCGGACATTTTTTTGCTAGGGGGCACCGTTTTGGAGCTGGACTCCCGTAAGTGTGATTTTCGCGCATGTTCCGTTGCGAATTCTGACTTTTCGTGAACGCCAGCGATCTCTATTGAAAATATAGATTTTCCGTGTAAGTGCCAAACGATAGCTTGGACCAAGATCGTTAATGTCTGTGCCGAGCACTTTTTGCTAGGGTGTCGGGTTAGACGCTAGAGCCCCAAAATCGTCTTTTTCGGCCAATTGTTGGCGAAAATAAACGTGAACGCCAGCGAACATCGATATTTCGCTTATTTATCAACCAATTGGCCCGATTTTGTACTGGATTGCAGGCCTTAACACGTTCTTTCAGCGTGCCAAATTGCGTTCATTAACTGTTTTTCGTTTTGGAGATAATTGAAAGAAAAACGATTTTTGGACTTCGTTTTTTGGTGAATACGCTCTGCGGCGGCTAATTTGGCGCCGCCTAGCAGTTTCATTTATAGCGCAATCTGGGTTTAAGTACAGATTTCGTTAGAATAAACAGCTGTGAACATTTCTGCCAAATTTCAGTCGCCTGGCTGTTTACACAGCGACTTTGGCAAAACTTGAAAATCGAAAAAATACGTTTTTTGAGAGTCGATTCTGGCGACATTCGACGACAAGTACCCTGCCAGAATACCAACCAACTAAAAAAAACTAACAGCTGATGTACCTTTCTAAGACAGTAGTGCATTTGGGGGTTGATTTAATTTTACTCACTGATTGCATTTACTTACTTAAATTACTTACCAAAATTGGAGTCAAATTTTTGGCGTTTTGTGACGGAAGCGCACTTTTATACACTTTGATCGGTTTTATTTACATTGTTGGTAAAATTTCGCAAAATCGGATCCAGGAAATCGACCCCCCCCCAAACTTAACGCCATTTTTGGCGATTTTTGACAGTTATCGAAAAAAAATTATCCCAAAAATGTGCGAACGGCCCAAAATTTTTCGGTGTGGCGCGTTGTCGGCCAGGTATCACTGAACGCAACGCTCGACTTAATTTAGGGCTGCGCGTTGGGGTTTGGGGTCGCAAGCCCTCCAAAATGGCCTAAAAATCACCCATTTTGCGCGCAATGTTTGCTGTTGTATATCTCGCTAATTTTTCGACTGATCGGCACGATTTTTTCACTGCATGTTAGATCTCACTCAGCTCTACAACCCTCTCGAAAGAAAATCTCGATTTCCACTTCCGGTTTTGGCTCAGTGCCAAAAGACCATAATTTACCCCCTCAAATTTTCTGAGCCAATTGAAGACCGATGATTACCAAACCATACTGTGTATGTTAGGCCCTTGCTTGAATATTGCTCACCTGTATGGAATCCCCAATATGTTTGCCACATATCCAACATTGAGTCTGTACAACGACGATTTACCAAACATCTCACTGGACTTAGGAACAATACATATATCACTAGACTGTCCAAACTAAACGTTGATTCGCTTGAACTTAGAAGGTTGACATCTGATTTGACACTTGTGTATTGTATTGTGCATGGTTTAACTATTTTGGATTGCTCTCAGTTTTTACGTTATCTAATAGTATTACTCGTGGTCATGAACTGAAACTGGTAAAGACTCATTGCCGTATAAATTGTCGCGCTCATTTCTTTGCAAATCGTTGTATTGACGTATGGAACAGTCTTAAGTCTGACACTGTACTTGCCTGTTCAGTAGCTTCTTTTAAATGTCGGTTAAATGCTTATGATTTTAGTAAATATCTGCGTATTGTTTAGGGATGGCTGTAAGTGTCATTATGACCATCCATTCCTTTAGTGATGGTTTCTGTTGTGTTGTGTTGGGTAGACGTTTCTGTTGTGTTACAATGTTTGGCTTGTGATGTTACCATTGCTAATAAATGAATATACATACATACATACATACAACCATCAGTACATGTAGATCCCACAGCCAGCCGCTCGCGGGAATGACGCATATGTTGCCAGTGTGACGTTATGGTACCATCTTCTGATCCCCAAAATGTAACGTTTTGGTACCTAGCTTAATGCCGTGGAATTATCGCTCGAACACGCGGCAGTGACGCATTTGTTGTTAATGTGACGTTATGGTAGCATCTCTTGCTCCTGAAGTGTGACGTTTTGCTATTCGACTCCGATCACGCTGAGTGTTTTTCAAAATTTAGATATAACACTAAAAATCATGACCATGACAGAATTCGAAACTTATCCGGTATTTAGAAAGCTAAATTGTAACAATGCGAAGAGACACTGTGCTAATAAAAGACGCGGTCGTAGAGCGACTCATCTCAAGCTATTAACGACACGTTTAATTGAACAGCTACATGTAATAGACCCGTTGATCGCAGACACCCGTATTGCACATATGCAACAGACATTTATTTATTTCAGCGGCAGGCTTGGACTTATAAATAGAAACAGAAAAACAATGTAAAACGTTAAAATCTGCTAATTAATTTTAACGTTAAAAACTGTTTTTACTCTTTACTTTATTTCTACGATGTTTATTTGCTTATTTCCTCGTGTATTCGTTTTTGATTTATACTCTCATAAATATAACGTCCTGTGCAGACTCTTTTGGAGCATCCAAAGGCAGCGTGTCGACTTCTTTGTAGCTGACGCGTGTTTGGTTGAAAAAATGACGAATTGTGTTCAATTTGCTGACGCGATCGGTGTCGCGGTACTCGATGCTGAACACGTCGACACTGAGTCTTGTCCAATCGATGGTCTCTAAAACTGAAAGTTCTGATCCTTCCACATCGAGGACCATGAAATCAATATGACGGACTCCAATCGCTGCCATGATCGAGTTAAGGGTGAAACACTGGACGTCCGTTTCGGAAATACTTTTGTCATCTTGCTTTACATTTCTGTTAAGTGCCGACACTCCGCTTCCCCATCTGTGTAATCTGAATCGTGCAAAGACCGGACGTGGGCTGTGACTGAGGCAAGCTCTCAACACCAGCGCATTCCTATTCTTGCTCAAAATACTGCGATGGTAATACGGATGCGGCTCAATTAGAATTCCCGTCCAGTTTCTTTGGATCTCGAAGAAAAGCGTGTCGGAATACTCTTCCCCATCGAATGCCCCACATTCGACAAAAAATCCATTCCTTCGTTGTTTCAGCAGTTTGTCCACAAATCGAGATCCGCCCATTTGAGAAAAGTCGACTACGGACGGTTCGGAGGCAAGATGTCGACCTCCGGGACTCTGGTGTGACGTCATAGACCGGATGTAGTTCAACAGGTGCTCGTTGTCGTCAGTCAGATTGCCTCGGCCGTAAACAACGTACTGGGTTTCCTGGTTCGATCGTATTGCCGACTGAGCCGCAAATGTCACAGTGGTGGTGGACGAATATTGACTGTTGCGGGAGGCAAGCAAAGCATGTCGCAAAGCAGTCAGCAGTAACAGGTTCAAACAAACTGAGAGCGCACAGAAACAATTCTTCACTGACACTTCTGTCATCACACGAGTTGAACGAAACCTGTGTGTAACACACAAAACCGAACACATTTATATATGCAACTGTTTATTTATTTATTTCAGCGGCAGGCTTGGACTTATAAATAGAAACAGATAAAACAATGTAAAACAATGAACACACAGCGTGATAGAAAACAAACAGTGATGACTGATCATCATCATCATCATTATTTATTTCGTTCATAGACACACAGCATGACATTTTCAAGGTCACAAGTAATGAACTGGAACGACAAGGTTGAAACAACACTGACAGCCGCCCATAAGCTTAAATAATACAAAACACATGCAAAATAAACGAGCAGTTTAAAAACATTTCAAAAATACGGACAAATCAACAGAGCCTATAGACTGTTTAAAGGTACTGATACTTCTAAAATAAACGCTACTCGGTAATGAATTCCAAACGTTTACAATGCGCTCACAGAAGAACGACGAGGGTGCACTATGATTTGTACGATGCTTGTACAATTTAAACTGATGACCGCGTGTTGACACAACAGAACAAAACTCAAACAGATTTACATCTAGATCCACATGACCAAAAAGAATTTTGTAAGTTAATATTAAATCAGCATGTAATCGGCGAAGCTCTAGGCTGGAAATGCTTAGGCGTATTAGACGTTCTTGGTAAGTGTAACTTTTTAATCCATGTAATCGCTTAGTGAAACGCCTCTGTACGTTTTCTATAGCCTGAATATCCTTTATAGTACAGAGTGACCAGAGTACAGAATTATATTCTAGAAGAGGTATGACGTACACTAAAAAGGCACGTAATAGGAGACAAACGTCACGTGACTCAAAAGCCCGCAGTATTAAATTAGCACGCCTATGAGCCTTAACAACAATGATGTGGTGAGTAGGCGATAAATCCCCAGACACAATCACACCAAGATCACGCTGAGATTGCACAACCGGAAGAACTACACCGTGAACTGACAATATAGTATCAAACTTTAATATACCAATATTTAGAACACAGCATTTATCAACAGATAGGCTAAGTTGCCACCTATCAGTCCACTGTACTAGGTCACTTAATGCACCTTGCAACTGTGCAATGTCAATAACGTTCAGAATTTTAAGATATAACTTGACATCGTCAGCAAATAACTGCACAGAAATACTATGTTTACGAAGAATAGCAGCAAGTTCATTTATATAAACTAAGAACATCATAGGTCCTAAAACACTGCCTTGCACAATACCACTAACGAGTTCAACCACATTGGACACCTCTGAACCAACCTTAGTACACATTTTGCGACCATAGAAAAAAACTTTTTAACCAAAGAAGTACATTTTCTCGAATACCATAACTGTGTAGTCTGTAAAATAACTTGGCATGTGGGACAACATCAAAGGCTTTTGAAAAGTCAACATAAATAACTGTAGTCTGTTCACGAGATTGAATAGATAACGACCAATCATTATAACACTTTAACAAGTTAGTAGATGTTGATCGCTTGCTCAAAAAACCGTGTTGGTCGGGACTCAGTATATTATTTAGCCGTAAATGATCACATACTTTTCTAGACACAATCCTCTCCATAACCTTACTCATAACGCAAGTTAAAGAAATAGGTCTATAATTAGAAAGTATTCCTGTTGCACCCTTCTTAAATACAGATATAACAACAGCCTTACGCCAAAGGTCTGGAACAAAACCAATAGAGATAAACTGGCCAAAAAGCAAAGATAACGGCCTGCACAACGAATTACACAATTTTTAAATTAGCATAGGAGGAATACCATCTGGACCTGATGACAATTTGCACTTAAGTTTGCAAATAGAGTTAAACACGTCAGAATCGCTGATACTAATGGAATCAAGAACGGTATCAAAAAAGACGGCGTCAACATGTGGAGTAACTCCATCATCAACGACATCGACAGAAGCAAAGTATTTGTTAAATGCATTACCTTTATCGATATTGTCAGTATACGCTTTTCCACAGTCTCCAACAATTGCACCAATGGAACTTTTATTAGATATCCGCTTGTTTATAAACCGATAAAACTGCCCTAGGCTATCCGCTTTGATAATACGTTCTTCTTCACACATGTCCCTTTCACGAACCAATTTTCTCCAATAACAAACAAGCTCACGGTATTTACCACGGAGCTGCAGATCATTTGGACACGATTTTAACTGACTCCATATCTTTCTTTTGTCGGCCATACACTTACGAAGTTTACGAGGGAGAGCACGTGATGCGTGGCCGATGTTATTGTTAACACGCACATTACGGGATGGAACAAACATGTCAATTGCATTCCACAGTATAGTAATAAAGGCATCCCACATTTGTTCAGCGCAGGGATTGAGACAGATAACATTTGACCAATCAACTGTATTTAAGTACATATTGATTGCATCATAATCGGCTTCACGCCACAATTAATATTTGTGAAACAAATTACTAGGCACTTGTTTGACAGATGACATGCATAATGACATGGTAAACCCAATAATGTTGTGATCACTCTGCCCCAGTGGAGGGTCACATCGAATGGAAGATACAATCAATTCAGAATCAGTCAATACAACATCAAGTATATTACTGCCACGGGTTGCAAAATTTACAAGCTGACAGTAACCACGATTGACAACAAAATCAAGTATGGGCTTGTTTATGCTGTCGGTAGGCCCAGTAACATTTTCCCAGTTAATTTTAGGGGTGTTTAAATCACCGACCACAACATGACATCGATTACCACATGAGTATTTAGTTAGACATTCAATCATAATGTTAGTGTAAAGCATAGCTTTTTCATCATAGTATGGAGGACGATAAACAACAAATATGCGAACTTTAGGCTGAACATTCAGCAAATCAATAGCTATCAGCTCGAGATCAGCGTATTTGTCTGCTAGTGATACTTGAATGAAGTTTAACTTCTTATTAATTAATGCGCATACACCTCCACCTTTACAACACTTACGATCCTTACGCAAAATAGTATACTCTGAATGCGGGTCTATAAGACAATTACCCACATCATCGGTTAACCACGTTTCAGTTATGAACACACAGTCATATGAACCTGTACGGAGTAACAATCGTAACTCACACAACTTATTAACAATACTCTGTCCATTAAACACGCAACATTTCAATACTCGATTATCACTATCACTAGCAATCATCGACAAAGGGCTGTTGCTGTTGCACCTGATGTCGCGAGGCGGTCAGCAGATGTTGATGAGGCGACTGAGATGACAGGTCTTTAGCAGTTACCGGAATGTCACAACTGTGGCCGACATTTTTTACTTCAAATTGCGCTTTTGAGACAGTACCTGTAAGCGGTATCCCTGAAAACTCATCAGCAGCAAGTCTGTCAACAACATCGACCAAACTGGCAACTCCACTTGTCTTGGGACGCTGCTTGAGTTTTCGGCGAAGAACACGCCGCTCATAAGCAAGTTTCAATTCTGTAGGTGACATGTCACGATTTAGGAATATATTCTCAGCAGTGTAGGTACTGTCAGACTCACGCACTCGACGAACTTCCTTCATTAGCATGGCGACAGATTCTTCTGATTCGAGATGGACAAGTAACTTACGTAGTTTGTTGCCATTAGATGATGACTGGGTTTTGTTACACAAACGCCTGTAACCAAGTTTAGATATAACAGGAACTACAGAAAAGTTATTTTCGCAAAGCTCTCTGAATGACAAACGATCATTATTCGCCAGTTCATCTGCATGTCCTTCACTTTCCGGCAGACCCACGATCACAACGTTCTTACGCCTACGCGAGGCATCAGCAAGTGTGCGGTGTACTTCCGCAGCAACATCAGTATGATTCACATTTGCAATATAAAAGTGCTATAAGCCATGTGAGCCAAGTTGTGGCAATAAATATGGGTAAACAATGACGTTAAAAGTTGTATGTGATTATAATAATATACGAATTGTGTACGCGATTTCAATGCGTGAACTTCTAAAACGACACTAACTAAATATTCTGTAGTATTATTTCATTGCGTAGCATTAGTATAGTAGGCTACCGGTAGCAGTAGATTATTAACAATGGACAGGCTGCACAGAATTAGAACATCAGTGGTAACGCGTTTGATCAACGAAGTTACTGTACGCCGGGCCGGGTTAGTACTGCGATGGGTGACTGCCTGTGGGCAGGTAAACCATTTCGGTATGTAGGTCAACTCAGCCTTTCATCCCTCCGGGGTAGGTAAATCGAGTACCGGCCTATCTGTCTGGGATTAAAGCGGGGCGCGTTCACCTGTGTCGGGTGGCAGGTAACACTGTGGGATCCCATACGGCAGGTGACGCTCCGTAGCTCTGAAATGGGCTTCCATTAAGAGCTATAACACCAACACCTTTAACCCACTGCTGCATAGCGTCCTAAACAAAGGACACTTACTTTGACGCTACATCATAAAATAAGTCATGCAGTAATGGGTTTAACATAATATAAAGATAACGTTAAAATAACTCACTATTGTTTACCTGACAAGTATGCAGGTTGTTGAACACCGATGCATCAGTCCTGAGCAATATCCAAACACGTGGCCTTTGATATAGGACTCAGGTTGCCACAACCGATGACGGGTGTTATAGCGCCAGTCAGGAAAGACCGATCAGCAACAACCACGCCGAATAGCGTCATCAAAAAAACTGATGTAGACCCTACGCTACTGTTATTACTACGACGGATACTAACAAGACACTGCTGCTTTTGGTTGTTGTATTGTAAACGAATTATGTATTTCTTATATATATTATTAAGTAAATAAGTAAATTTAATTTATAAAGCGCACAATGCCGGCGAGAAACTCACCGAATCTGAGGTGAACTCAGCGATCCACTAAATGCACCACGTAGGTCTACAAAGCCAGCGACATACACTCTATAGACTTATACCCCACCCCAATATGTAGGCTATAGCGTCATACCATTAGTGTCAAAGAACAGTGCATACAATACACCGAGTTCTTGTGCGACTGCCATTTAGCAACAGTATGCATACGATCAACATCATATATCATTAGGCCGACAGAGTGCATTCTGCACGCTTGGTTGCGTCGTCTGTCTGTCGGCCAAGCACGACTGAAAATGCCGTTTGGTGGGAAATTTTGCGCAGGCAGAATTTCGAGCAACGTTTTAGTTATCGCCTATGTTTTCCTAATTAAATCTTTTTTAATGTTCGTTTTAAAGCACAAAGTTTTTATAGCCAACTCGAAAGTTAAATAGCATTAAACTCCTTATAAGCAGTGCCGAATTAAGACTTGGTGCAGTCAGAAAAATGAGGCCCCCTGTCCAAATTTTGAAATTCCTAGCAATCGATGTTCAGTTGTTCACCCTAAAATTCTACGATAATATTACAAAGACTGGTTTTGGATTTATTATAAAAAGGCTACAGTGTGGCCTGCCACAGGTACACTGAATCGAATACACTTCTCATCAGGGTGCAGAATTTCGTGGCGATCGGCAGACGGAGCTCGGAGATCTCGTGGCTAAAAAAAATCACAGGCTGAACGGTAGTTCAAGCCCTGTGTTAACGGCGACTTCTCTTTCTTATGGGAAAGCCAAAAATTCGACCCCCACAGAATCAAAACCCCTGATCTGATTGAGATAAAATTTGGCAC
>Ga0209367_1006099_pt1 | contig 16713 bp, 14 predicted proteins | sample WorMetLIZISLAND2_FD_187412 | JGI IMG/M metagenome (GOLD analysis project Ga0209367, IMG submission 187412) | Marine gutless worms symbiont microbial communities from Max Planck institute for Marine Microbiology, Germany - Olavius geniculatus... ... | reverse complement strand
GGGCCCCACCCTACTCGAGGGTGACTCGCGAGAGGGGTTCTCCATAGGAGTGAAACTAGACTGGGGAGAATTTTGGTGCTTAATTTATGTTATTTTGGGGCCTAGACAGTGCTAAATTTTAAGTCCTAATTTTTAGGTACCAAGTTAAATGTGGCCAAAACAATGAAACGAATCTCACCAAGCAAGTAGAAAAAAAGTGCTGTATTGAGTTCACTGAGACGACGGCATGCAGCGACAAAGACGACGACAAAGATGACAACGGCGGCATGAACAAACGACACACTCCACGCACGTGCTCTCCCAGCCGTCCCAGCCGTTCCAGCAGTCCCAGCCAGCAGACAGAAAGCCAGTGATCAGAGAGCGAGAGCCAGATGACGTGGGAGCTTAAGTATGAATTTGACTGGCCTGCTTTCCACGGCCATACGCCCAGCATTTCCGCCCATAGCCTAGCTGTTCGGCTGTGGTCAGCGTTGAGAAATCGTGACTGGACTGAGTCTGGGAAGTCTGGCGGACAGTGGACTGCATCGACCGGAAGTGACGTAGGTCTAGGCCTAGGTAAGGCGACAGCAGATGCGGTGTGGGGTGGGAGAGAGATACAGCTGCAAGCTGCGACTAACTGTGGCATTTCTAAGCAAACTATTCACGACTTCACTCCCACGAAATTTCACCACGGGCGATGGGGTCAGTCATTTCTCACTGCACACTAAGGAAACTGTAGCAAGGTCGCATAGTGCAGAGCAAGCTCCATCTCACACTACGATTTCAGTAGGATTATACTCGTAGATATTAGGTTATGAGAACATTATCAAAACTGCTTTGTGCTGCAGTGTGTTATCATGCATGGAAGTAGAATTTTTTTATTTATAGTTCCGTAGTTATCATGTACCACAGCGATGTACACAATCATAAGCACACACGCCCACACTATGACTGTGGGATTTACCTGCATTAAATGCTCCACGCGCTCGGCATACATTAGGGGGATATGTCCGGGGGCGGAAATGTCCGTTTCCCGTTTTTGGCAGCTTGAAAATTAAGCATGCACCACAACAAAACGACATTCGCACCAAATATAAAACTCGTTTTTGGCTCTTAATAGGTTTAAAATGCACTTGTTTTGTTCAATTATAGCTTGGGAGGTTACGGCGCTTTTTCAGACTTCCGATTTGGTGAGGGGGAGGGGCTAGTGATCTTACTTTAGTATGTAAATATTGACATGATGCTGATAATGCGTAAACACTGTTTTTTCCGGGTGCCGCCCCGCCGTACTAAATTACTCTGTCCTTAGAATTTTTATTGGACCTTTAAAATATTCGCGCAGTTTTTTGTTTGCTTGCAAAATTTTGATGAAAAAATACTGTTAGCATGTTGTCTGTTATATTTACTTTAGTTTTCGCGGCTAGCCTACTATTTAATGTGTAACTGCTTTATTGTGTAATACTACATGGCAATGTGACGGCGTGTGTTATGAAATAAAAATTAAGACAAATACTATTTTTTTCGTCCCTACTTTTCACCGGACAGCAACCGGAAGCACAAGATTTTTTTTTATTTTAGGCCTAATTACATAACCTAATTTCTTCGCCGACAGCAAATAATTACGAAGGCGTCAATTTGCAAGTAATGCAGAGCTACAAAAGCGCACAAAATAAATTCAATACGCACTAAAATGCAAAAAGCAAAATAGTAGTTTATCTCAAGATTCCATGGGGGTATACCGTGTCAAAGTGTTTAAAACGACGACGATGCAGCTTGCTCTGACACTTTTCATTGTCTATATCATGGCCAATGAGCAGTGTGGGCGCTTTGACAAAAAATGAGACCCCTCTTGAAATTTTAACATTCAAAGTCGATTTTTGATTTGAAATTCAATAGTAATATTACGAAGTCAGATACAAAACAGAAACGGGTTTGCGGCCAGTATTTTAAGTTCAAACCCAAGGCTGGCTGGCGAGTGATCGATCTTCAGGCCAAAATAATTTTGTCGAGCCTTTAGCATTTCCGTTGCATGCTCAAATTTTGAATAACGAATTTTATTGCAATGCAAGCATTGTGGCTTTTCGAGTCCATTCCCGGATTCGGGCCAAGAGGACTCCACTACATCACTGACATGAGTACCTGGCACACATTTGCTGTTGTGGATCGAAACATTCATAATTCCTCACATCTCGTGCCTAACATAGACGTGTGGCGGTGGCGCGTCGCCGCCGCGTGCACCCCTAGCGAGTTGACACGACATTAACGGTTCGTCGACCGGTCGACAGAGGTCGCGACTAATGGTCGTTACACTGTCCTCTGAGGTCGCTGCGCCGCTGTCCGCTTATCTCCATCAATCATCGTTCATTTTGCTGACACCTTCGATCTGCTGCTGATGCTGCATCCTAGATGATTTTTTGATGACCGACTTCGTTCAAACTCTACAAAAGTCTATGTCGGCTTAATGCTGACATATTGTGCGGCCGTCCGCCTGACCTTCGGACTTTTTGAGCTGAAAATCGTCATACTGGTTACTTAGGCGCATACGTTTACGCACCTTTATTGCAGTTGTCGCGCGCCACTCTGTTTTGAAGTTAACAACTCGTATGGGAGAGACAGACGGACAGACAGACGGACGAACGCACAGACGGACGAGCAAGACACGTAATGCAGCCTATTAGAACCTGCGAACAACAAGTTTTTGTTAAGTTAACTAATCGACTTCGCCGAAAATAAAGATGATATATCATATAAGTTTTCCCATCTTTCGGCCAGTTTGCCTGTCTGTTCGCTGCATTAGCCTTCTCAAAAGTTAGAAAAGGATCTACGTCGATGAAATTTTGTGCAGAGGTGGTGCGTTGCCAGAGCGGTAAGCATCGCCAACAAACGACAGTACTTTATAGTCATTAACTGAAATGTTGTGTAGTGTACGCATTGCTTTCCTATGCAGTTCTTGCACCGTCTATTAAATGTGACGTCAGAAGTCGCGGCTGTTGCCAGGCAACTGAGCCGACCAATCAGCTGACTACTGGCTAGCCGAGCTGTCGCTCAGCGACGTCTCAGCCAATCAGAGCGCAGAGCACCTGCTGTTACGTCATGGCGGCGCCACTTCAAAGCGACTCATCCGCCGCCACATTGCAGTGTCATCACAGACAGATTCAGTCTTAGCGTGTGGTCTGGTGTTGTCACAAGATTTTCACTTTCTTTCTCTGTGTGTGTTTTACGCTATTTGCAGTAAGTACAAAGTGGAAACTTATAATTTTAAGAATGCTAAAACTAGAGGGTCGATCAGTTCACTGAAACGCGATATAGTAGGTTACGGCAGGCCCGTCGAGAGGGTGGGGTAGACGGGGGGTAAGCTACCCCGGGCCCCGCGACGTTTGGGGGCCCCGCCGTCCCTCAGAAATACAAAAATACGCCAGAATGCACCATTTTGAAAAAAAAAATTAACTTCCTAGAGGAGCCCCGCAAAAATGTTTGAAGGCCCCGTGAAAATGTTTACCCTGGCCCCGCTGCGGCTCTCGACGGGCCTGAGTTACGGTTATGTAATGGCGCTATTTAATTAATTTAGGTCTACATGGTTCAACTACTGCGTTGTAAAGCTTCTTTTGTTTTGTCGTATTTTAGTGCGCTGTTTATTTTTATAAGTAAAACAGTTAAGGGTGTGTATAGTTTTTAAAAGAAGCCTATCTCAGAGCTACGGAACTGTCATCCGACACTGGTGAACGCCGACTGCCTTAATCCCAGTCATCTGACATGTATCCTTGATGTCTTAGATATGATTGCATTTAAAATTAGAACAACACACCTACATGGCATTTCCGCAAATGTTCTGCTTTACATATGAGCCGATCCAGCGGCTCGGGTCTTTTTCTTTGCGTACATTTTTAATCGTCATTGTTTAAGCTGTGCTTATAAATACTGCTTTGCATTATATTGATACTAAGGTAACGAACGCTAATGCCGTGTCGACACATACGTGTGCCGCATATACTGCTTCCTGTCACGTGATCAGACGATGACGTCATTATTAAGGCTGCAGCGAAAGCGGAAATAGTTCAGTGCTGACGTCATCACTGGCTGCAGGCAAGTCGACTTCAACGCCGTTAGAGGGAGCTCTGCAGTTCAGAATGGGACGAAAGAAGATTCAGATATCTCGCATTGGGGACGAGCGCAATCGACAGGTTGGCCGATTGTATCACATAGCAGCTGAATTCCTGAAAACTGAGAATACTGAATCAAAATTAAAATTTGACTTCAGTACAATAATTAGTTAATTTTCTTAAATTTTTAGCCCTATGCATCGATACATTGGTCGGTAGACCTATAGCTTGTTTTTTTTGTTATGAAGAGTCGGTATTAATTGTATTTCTGATGTTTAGTGTGGTAAAATGTAACCATTTTTCGCAACCATCCTATTTGGCGAATACGGTTTCATATCGAAAGCAGAATCAGGACAAAACATTTTGGCTGTTGTCGACGACATTTCGAGAAAATCGAAAAAAACTTTCCGCATCTCAGTGTTTTAAACTTTTAGTGTTGTTTCACGTTTGCTAATTTACAACATATGTAATCCTTGTTATATTTTATTCCGTAATGAAATTAATTTTAATTTAAGATGTATAGGCCTAGGAAGCGTGGTTTTTTTATAACTGACTTGACGGTGCAGGTGACGTTCACGAAGCGTAAGTTCGGTCTAATGAAGAAAGCCTATGAGCTGAGTGTTCTGTGTGACTGTGAGATCGCGCTGATCATGTTCAGTAGCAGCAATAAGTTGTTTCAGTACGCCAGCACGGACATGGACCACGTCCTGCTCAAATACACCGAGTACAACGACCCGCATGAGAGTCGCACCAACAAAGACATCATCGAGGTATACTAACCGTTAACTTTGCTTAATTGCTACTGTCCCCGTTGGCGACGATATTATTGTTTTCAGCATCGTCTCTAAGTCTTTTGTTTCTCTGTTTCTCAGTTTCACTGTCAACATGATAAGTCATGAACCGCTGCACTTAGCTTGATGAAATTTTTTAACAGCATATAGCTCGACAACTACTAATCTCCCCTTATTAAATTCTAAGGTCATAGATCAAGGTCACATGGATTTTGTGTGTTCTAGTGTGCATGATACTGCGGCGACGGTCGACCCGCGGACAGTACTTAGCCTTGAGCAAAACTTGACGGTTTATTTTGATTTACGTTTTATAATAATATGAAAATTAGACAAGACATATAAGTTTACTATCACGAAACTATCGCGCGTTAACTTGAATTCGGTCTGACATCTTTCGCCTTGTTTGACGGTATACTGAAGTGAATTTGTGACAACGTCATCACATACTCAGTGGCACTATTGCTAAGTTGGTATGTATTAGCTTTTTCAATCTGAACATTCTGCACGATTTCGTAATAAATTTATTAGTTAAGTTTAGATTTGCAAAAAGTTTTTAAAAATGAAAACAAACTTACACCGGTTACTAAAATTTCAAAAATAGTTTTTATAAAGTGGAAAAAAACTTAGAACAGTCTATGCTACAAAATCATTTTTGTCGCCGGCGATTTAGTTAGGTTAGCTATGTAAGGTTTGACGTCACGCAAAAACATGATTCTGAGCATAAATAAACGCATCGCGCAGTTTGTACACTACGACAGTAGAGCCCTTTTGTTTATTATTTGTAAACTAAACTTTCGTGCATTTTGATCTGACAGATGCTGAGAAAGAAAGAGATCAAAAGAGAAAGTCCGGAAGCGTTTTCGCCGGTACGTTCATTTGGTTTCATATTAGCCTTGCGATGCACACTGTCCTTCGACAACAAATTTTTCGTTGCAGATCGTTTTGTGTGGCTCCAATTTTAAAGTTTTTGAAGCAGTTCACTATTGCAAGTTTGCTTCGCTGTTTAACTTTTAAACGCATTCATATAATAATACAAAATTATAAAGCAGATGGGCACCCAGGGAGCGCAAACCTCCGCCAACGCTATTCGATTTATTTTTCGTTGTATTCGTTAGGTGACAGTCACGCATTTTCTTCGATCAAGATTTGTCCTATCTGATAGAAATGGTAAGCAGATCCTTTAGTTCTATCCTGGATTTAGACGATTATGCGTATCAGTGCCAAAATCAATGTATTCAAGTCTAAATTGGACCAAGTTTGATTCTGCCTGAAAATTTCAGCCAAATCTGTTTGTGATTTTTGTGTAATCTTACTATCAAATCAACATAAAATATAAATAAACGAGAAATATCAAATAATTTCATTTGTAGAGGTTACAAACATGATTATGTTAAAATCATGATAGCGACAATGACAAAATGACGTCGATAATTAGCCTAAGATAAACGTATGCCAGAATACGGTAATTGCGCCGCTGTTGATTGTCTGTAGATAATGCCAGGTAGCAAGATAGCCAGAGAATGCCGAGAAGTTGCCGCTAGCGATATAGGACTAATGGCCGGAGTTCACGCGGCCAGGAGCGATCTACTTTGCTACAGACCGATTAACTACGATCAACGATTCTCCCGTGTCCACGCGCAAGACTTCGACCCGTTGATGACGCAGAGAAACTGTCTCACTCCGGGACGAGTAAGTCCACGCCACGTTTACATGCGTCTGTTACCATTATTCATATTGTCGGTCGGTCACTTACTTTGTGTAACAATCTAACATCAGAAAATTATTTCGCATGACTGGAGGCGATTTCGCCTTTTGAAATCTTGACTTTGTTGATTTCTGCTGTCTTTGCCGCTGTTGCAATTTTTTGCACTTTTTGTAATAATGTTCTGTTGTTTCTGCTGTAGCATTTGTGGCGTCGTGGCGGTAAAGGTAGGCATTTGTCTCTCCCTCCGAATTTTAGCTTTTTGTGGTTATTTTTTGGTTTAAAAAAATAAAAAAAGTACAAAATTTATTGCTGGAAATGTTACATTCTGTGGAATTTAAAGGCAATATTGAAATTTTGAGCACGAGTAGTTTGCTCCGCTGTAAATTTGCAGTCGTCTCTCGGAAAAGTGCAACTTTCTGCAGACCCTCAACTTTTACACCCACGACACTAACGGTTAACTTTGTGTGGTCAAGTAGCCTAAAATTTTCAAAAAAGGTTTATCATCAGGACACCAAAAAGTGTCGGGACAAGTAGTTGCAATTTTCCGACAGAAGAAATGACGGGTGCTCACAATTTGAACTTTTCTTGTAATTTGTTCCCCAAATAAGTGTTTAGCGCCATAAGATGCATTTTGGACGTAAATTTTCAGACAAAATGTCCGACAGCCCCGAATTTAAAGAGGGGAGGGGTGGCGCCACTGGGCTTAACTTATAATGTTTGTAGGGAGGGACGTATAATGCGGGTAGCAGCAACAGCAATGCGGCAGCGCTGTCAGTCCCACTACATCACGTCCCCGTCCCAGTGGCACAACTCAACAGCTGTACGCCATCCTCCAGTCTACACTCGTTGATGAGACCCGCCTCTTCTTACATCTATCCACCGTCACAGCGTCAACCCCCTCAGCATTATCATCAGCATCAGCAGCAGCAGCAGCAGCCGGCGCATCAGGTTATGGTTAATGATTAAATGGTATAACTGTTCAGAGGAAACCCATCTCTGAGCTACGGAGCGTCACCTGCCATATGGATTCACACAGTGTTACCTGCCACCCACCCACAAACGCGTCCTACTTTAACCGCAACCGGACAAGCCGGTGCCCGATTTAATATGTACGCCGGAGGGATGAAAAACTGAATTTGTTTTGGGTGCTGGTGATAATAGGCTACGAGATGGTTTACCTGTCTACAGTCAACCATCTTGATATAGTCGAATCAACGACCTCGCGATAGTACGTTCAACGTCCTAACAAGACACCAAGCTCTACAATTTATTTATCAGTTTTGGGATAATAATTATCATAAGTTACTCTTTTTACAGTCGCATCTGTATAGCATACATCGCTGTTTCACCAGAAATGCAGCCAATGCAGAAAAACCTATACGCCTACACTTTTAACTAATGAAAAACGCGCAAATAATAAGTAAGTAAGTAAGTAAGTAAATGATTTATAAAGCGCCATAGTCTCAGAGAGAATCAGGGCGCATTGACATTATTTCTCATAAGCACAAATCAGCATCGCTATCCGACTGAATCAAATTCTGCTGCAAGAACTATAACTTCCCATGTAAAAAATTAGAAACAGTGCCAAAATATTATGCGGCCGTCTCTCTAACCTTTGAATTAACCTTAGCCATTTAAGGTAAACATTTTCACACCGATTACTGCGGAACAATTGCAGCATTTTAGTTTTCGTCTATGCCTTTCCGTTTTCCAGTTAGTTGAGCCCGGACGGGACAGAGGGCGCACGTGCAAGACCAGTGATGCGGCCACTTAGGACTACTGCACAAAGATGTAGCAGCCTACTTGTCACTCGTACTTGTACTTGAATATCAAGTATACTTGTACTTGTATCTTGTGCTTTCAGGACTTGCAACATCTGTGACTTGCTGCATAACTTTGTGTGCCTATACTTTGATTTATCAAAAATATTAATTGAATAACTTGATTTGCTTTGATGTAGATGAGCCGTGCCAATGTGGCTGCGTTGAATTCGGTGTTCGAGAGTTCGTCACAAAGAATCAGCGGTCCCATCATGGATGGATCTAGATCCGGATCAGCTGGAGGAGCCCCTCCTCAACCACCCGCACAGTCAGGACTCATTGACCTGAGCACCAGTTCCGGACCACCTCGCTTCCACCAACACCACCACCCCCAGCACTACCACCAGCTGGCACAGTCTGCAAGTGACGTCATTGGTAGCGGTGGTGATAAAGTCTATTCGGATGTGGTTGACTGCGGGAGATGTCAACAAAGCAACGTGTTGGCGGGCGGACTGCAGCGCGAAGGCGGAGTCAACGATTTAAGACTGATGATGTCTTCCGCATCACCGCCCGGTCATACCACGCAACAGGTCAAAACCTGGGATGCGATTCACCGACGATCTATTTTTAACGATGTGTTCTTAAGACCATCGTAAAACAAAGAGTTAAGATTTCCTGTGCGAGCATCTTATACGACGTCATTCTTAAGTGAATTTGCTGTCAGAATATCTCTTAGATAATCTCAAAATTTATCATGTACACAATTAAAGGCTTTTTTCTTAAGCCATGTCATAAGACATGTTGGACGCATTCTGAGAATTAGATCGTTGTCTTAAAAATAATGAACGTAAGTGCGAAAACTGTCTTAAGATTATCTCAAGATTTTCTGTAAATAGGGTCCTGCATTTTAAAGCAAAAAGGCTCGAACTTTACTTCCTTCAATTCGCTGCAGATTTGTTGTCGGCTTACAAGTCGCCAGTGCTGTCGTGGCTTAAGAATGTAGGGAAGAGGGCAGAAAGGTGCAATTTTTAACGTTTCTGTCGCTGTTATTGTCATATTACGGTATTATGGCGCTTTAGAAATGTACACTCCACTGCTGGGTGATTAAGAGATTACGCAGTTTAAGCTTATACCACTTTAGACAGTGCTGTGCGTATTTAAACCACGCTCAGATCACATATAGACTGCATCGTCGTTTGCTTTATGACGCACGGCTGCAGCTAAAATTATGGAAACTGTTAGCGGAGCTGAGTGTGGTTTAACCATTTTTTTGGTATAAAGGCACCAGTGGCGGAGCCAGAAATTTCAATTGGGGGAGGCCTCTTCTCCTTTCCCCTCCCCACTTTTCGCATTTTGTTGCTTCCCTTCTTGTCTCTCTCCCTTTTACCTCTCCCTTCTTTTACCGTTCCCTCCTCTTTTTGTCCTTCCCTTTCCTTACAGGTAGGACCCCCTGAAATACAGCTAATGGGTCTGGGGAGCGCTGCATGTGAGCTTTTGCAGCGGGGTCTGGGGCGGAGCCGTAGCGGAAATTAAATTTGGTGCATTTTAGCTTTAGAAAACGATATCTGGTGGCAACAATTTTAATTATTTTCCCGAAAAAAACTGACCAAGTTGGCAAATTTTGTGCAGTTTATACGTATGCTTATGTTTTGTTTGGAGGATTGGGGGCTTAGGCCCCCTTGGCCCCCTTGGCTACGGCACTGAAAGGCGCACCTGGCGATGGAGTAACCCTTGTGAAATCATACTATTCGTTGTGAAATACTGCAGGCGTTGTCCGTTGAAAAACTGCACCACGCGTCACTGCAGGCACAGATGTCAACGACGGCGGTTTTCCCCACGACACCGGGCTTACGTGACCCGATGACGTCACACTATCACTCGTCCCAGCAGCCTCAGCAGCAGCAGCTACGTCATCAGTCACGTGACGACGTTACCTGCGACGATCACTCGCTGCACAGGTGACACTCGCAGACATTTGTCTACATATTAAGCTTAGCGTACAGTACGCAGTACAATACAACATAAATAATGTAAGCAAAGCTCACATGACGCGCGACAGCATCGGTTCTGCCGTCTAAGCAATCAGTGTACAGCGTGCAAAAAAAAATACTGCGTTTAGAAGGAGTACCCATATTTAAAGCAACCGTATTTAAGCACCGTTGTAATACAATCGCAGAGTGTGACGGACGGACAGACGGACACACACACGCACGGACGCCCAGGCCATAGTTAAGACGCGCGAAGCATTCTGCTGTCGCGCGTAAAAATGTAAAGTGAAACTTGTCTATGGCACCGCAGTCACTTTACTGTTAGCAAAATGAAAAAAGCGAAAAATAGACGAGTCTTGATTTTAGTCTCGAATGCTTGCAAACACTGTGAAGAGTGAAGACGTCACTTCTGATGGCAGACTGTTTCAAGTTCTTGCTGCGGCGACAGGGAACGCTCGGTCGCCATCGTGGAAAGCCGTGTCAGAGGTATAGCCATTGCCGAGGTCGATGATGAATGCAAGCGTTTACATCTGACAAGTCGAACACCGATACTGGTGCTGATTATTCTACTAGAAAGACGAATTTTACCGAAAAGGATCGGATGTTGCAAATTATTATAATTATCACAAATTGCACACCATAATTTGTTGTAATAGTCTATGTATGGCTGCGTATTCTACATTTGAAATTTGTCGGCGCTTTACACGGACTATAAAACTAGCAAACTGCGTAAATTGTTTAACGTTCAAAGGCCAACAAAAGTATGTAATAACAAAATCAGTTCTGTTGACGCAAGACAACAACACTGTTCTTTTTAATTTTTTTTTCGGGGGGGGAGTGGGGAGGGAAGGGTGGTGAAAGAGAGCGGTCCCAAGTAAAATATCGTGATTTGCGAGAGTGCTATGCTACAGCCAATGAACGGTCGTTTGCGCTTTGTTTTTAAACAGCGTGTCGCCGGCACTGACGTCACCAATGACGTCACCAGTACGTCATCTTAATCATCAGCAACTGGAGATGCTGATGCAGGGCAGCAGGCCTAGTTATGCTAATGAGGAGGAGGAGTCAAGGAGTTTGTCGACCCCGCCCCTTCCAATGAAAGTGGCGTCAGAGACACAACAGTTCATCAAAGCAGAGCCAATGTCACCCGGGCGGCAGGGTCACCTGACTTCCGCCGGTCAAGGTCAAACCCAAAGTCAAGATCAAACAACGGCGGTGACGGAGATGGCCAGACATGGACGATTACAAACACATACTGACTGTCGAGATTCACATGTAAAAGCCTTGTGTGATCAAAGAAAATTAGAAAATAAGTAAATCCTTGATTGGTGCGGCGCATACTGTTAAGGTTAAACTCAAGGTCAAGGTGAAGGTTCTCTATAGGCTATTCGCAGGCTGTTTGAAGGGTTATCAGGTCAAGGTCACTCTCAAGGAGAAACAGCTGCTCAAGATGTAAAGTCGTTGTCGGGTTGAAGTAATTTTCAATGTCACTGTCAAGGTCAAACTTAAAGTCAAAGTCGATCATTGTTTCCAGTGTTGTCGGGTTAAAGTCACGTTCAAAGTAATATTTAAACCGAGGATGTAGACACACGGACACATGTATCGGCCTAGATAAAAATCATTATCAAAGTTACGCTCAAGGTCAAACTCAAGATCAACGCTGAACAATGTCTGTCAGGTCAAGGTCACCTTTGCACTGAAACAGAAAATTAAAATATTTAAACGCGCTATATATAGGTCGAAGAAGTTATGGTCAAGGTCACCGTTAATGTCAAACTCAAGATGAAGGCGTTGTGTCGGCGGGTCCTGGATCGGTTGTTCTGACGTCACTGATTCTGACGTCACTGATGGGCAAAGAGGCGCCTTCTGCGGCTCCAGCAGCAGCAGCAACTGCATCATCATCATCGTCATAGAGGTTGACGTTGTCAACAATAGACATTGTCGTAAGATTTATCTTAAGATGTGTTCTAAGTAGAGCATTCCAAGACAAAAGTTAAGATGTCCAAAAGTCGTTGTTTTATTTATTTTCAACTTGGGAATATACCTGAAACAGCAAAAGTGATCGTAAGATTTTTTCTTAAGATATGTCTTAAAATATGCAGTAAGTGCTCTTGCGTTAATTAGTTCATTGTCCTAAGATGATATTAAGTGTGAAAGATGTCCTAGATGTAAGATTATCTTGAGACGTTTTATGTGTAATAACAACATTATTATTTAGGGACCCGATTCACAAACATCGTCATAAGATTTACCATAAGATTTGTCTTAAGACTACTATAAGACAATGAAGGGCATCATCATTATCATCATCGTCATCAAGGCTTTGAGTCTGAGTTGTCAGCTGATACTGCTGCAGGGGCTGTCAGAGCTAAACACGTTAGACTTGAAATTAATCCTTGTGCCACTCCTCCCAACTGGCAGGCGCTTGTCTAACCACCAACAGCATGATACGTTAAGCAATATAATGCCATTAGGCGGCATGGCTGAATGCGACTCCGCCTATTGCGACTGCAGTTCTCCGTAGCGTGGTTTGTCCGTCTGTCGTTTGTCCGTCGCATTCGTGCACACTGCTTAAATCGTTGGACGAATTTAAATTTAGATGGAAGTCCCTGACTTTTAGTGGAAGGGGATATCTGGCGGTCCAACAAATTTCGACCCTCACTCAGCCAAAACAAAAGAAAACATGCAATTGCTTCTGACTTTCGAAAATATGATCTATGATTCACCAGGTGGCAGCATCGATCAGTTATGCCGCCTCTTGCCAAATTACATTGCTTCGTTAAGTGTTTCGCTGATCAGAGTACTGGTATGTCTGCTGGCTGCACCGCTAGCGCTGATAATGACTGGTCGCATAATGTGCTGCGGTATAAGAAAAGGTGAAGGTAAAGAACCGGTATTGGACGAATTTAAATTTAGATGGAAGTCCCTGACTTTTAGTGGAAGGGGATATTTGGCGGTCCAACGAATTTCAACCCCCACTCAGCTGTCAACTTTGCTAGGAGTGCTTTCTGCCATGCTTCACCTACAATCTGGAATAATCTGCCCGAATCTCTTATTTCCGACATAACTGTATCTACCGATATTTTCAAATCTAGGCTTAAAACTGCTCTATACAGTCGTGCGTTTCTCCACTGACAAGTGACCTTATCCGCACATGAGATTCTTCACGTTGTGAAAGACCTAACGTGCATTATAAACCGAGTATCATAATAATAATAATAATTATACTTGCAATAGCGCTGCTTACACAAGTCAGTCCCGAACAGTTTAACAGTCTTTGAAATGGCAGCTGATTGGCATGAGCATCATCCAGTTTTAACAGGCTTGTATGTACCGTCCACTGTGTGTAGAATTACGCTAAAATACAGAATACAATCTAACTCAAGACGCAGCAATAATAGGCCCACGTTTTATATAGTGTAGTAAGTCTGTCTGTCGTAACTGTATGTCGAAATGTAACTGCCTCAACCTTGTCTGTTGTCATGCTTTTGCTGTCTTGTTGACAGTGTGTCTAGACTTATTATACATGTTCGTCGAGTTGCTAAAGACAAAATAAAATGAAATTGAGAAAAAACGACTATGCAATTCGCTGATTTTTACGCGCGACAGCAGCTATTGCTGTAGTAGCGGTAGCGCGTCATGACCATCGCAGTTTTGTTCGTCTGTCTGTCTGTTCGTCTGTCCGTCACACGAGTGGATCAGACAAAAACGGTGCAAGCTATGATCACCAAATTTTTACCGTCGGCTGCCAGAAAGATTCTAGTTTCAAGATCCGCAAAGCTTTTCCGTAAATTTGAAATAAGTCATCCGAACGGGAGCGACAAATGAGAAGGTGTAAGAAAAAATTGCGATTTTTAGCCAATCAGTCGTTGTATAGCACAAATGGTGCAAGATGGGCTTAGGGTCTAAGTTTCTGTTAATCACTAATAGAAAGTCGTACACGCGCACCGAAAGCAAGGGCCCATAATGAAATCATCAATGTCGTCGTCATCTTCATCACCAACGGACGTCGTATGGACACGTGGCTCGGGGACAGTATCGGACCGACTCACTCCGCAAGCAACTCAGTGGGCAAAAGACCGGACCGTCGCTTTAATTGTGCGTCGCAGCCGTCGACGGGGTGCCGGATTACTCCGTCCGCGGACTCAAAATCCGCAACGATTCCATGAATTCAAAAAGACCAAGATAAAAGATGTCGCAGAGACCAAGCGTATGTTGAACCGCGGCGCGAATTGAGATAACTGACAGTCAAACAAACGTATGCATTTTATATGCAAAAACCGGCCTATTCCACGATTGCCGACGGTCTGTTGTTCAGCCTTAAAGCACGTACAGAGCGACGTAACTGATCTGAACTGGACTAATGCGATACGATTAATTTTTTGACAAACTTACAAATGGGCAAACAGTAATGCATTACAGTAGGCATCGTCTAACGGCGTCGTTGGCTTACTTGACTATTCTCACGTACCCGTCACTCAATGACCAATGGGCTCGCCCTGTTTGCCGATTGGTTAGTTCGTCAAAAACTAAACTGTGTCCTTTCAATTTAGTTACGTCGCTCTGTATTCGTTTTTAAACTGCAGTCTGGAGAGTCAGTGGAGTTTCTGCAAACGAGGGGAGAAACAGAGGCACCCCATCTAAAAAGACGTTATTTTAACGCCATTGGCCTGTCCAGCGAAAAACGGTTGCAGGTAGGCACAGACGTGCTGCTTACCATAACAAGCAATAGCGACTAGCTTCTTAGTAATGTCAGCATTGATGATCTTGAATGACCTTGAACCACCAAAATAGGGGGTTTCAGTAAATTTTTTAGCGATTTCCGGCTGCGACACTTATTTCAAAAGTGAATTGCGCGGAAACGGCTTTAGACAGACCAATATTACTTGCATACGAAATTTTCGCCATTGAATGTAGATTTAAGCAATACAAGTCCCGACCCCTTACGTTCGACGAGGCCTGCGCACACGGGTGTCAAAATGGGTAACCCTAAAAATGGCTATTTTCCTATATTGGCTTGTTCAGCGTGAAAACAGTTGCAGATAGGCACAGACATGCTGCTTATCATAACAAGAACTGGTGACCTGCTTTTTAGCAATATTAACATCGATGACCTTAAATGACCTTGAACCTCAAAATAGGGGATTTTAGTGATTTTTTTGCGATTTTTGGCTGCAGAAGAGTGAATTACGACGAAATGGATAGACATAAACCAAGACAACTTGCGAACAGGAACTGCTATAAGCTTTCGCGAGTCTCATGAGCATTAGCTCGGATTTTTTGTTGACCAATCCACAGGACAGACAGAGCTAGTCTGACAGACAGACGAACAGACAGACATATAGAAAGGGGTCGCTGAAAATTGTGCGTATTTGACAGTTCTTAGATTGTAAGCTTATTTTATTGCTCTATTAGCTTACTGCCATTTTGGGTTTTGCGCATTTTCGTCTTGGTGTTAGAATACCGTACGTAACAATCACCGAAAGAGACAGACAGAATGATGGTTCCACTCCATATCTGCAGTCGGTCTGGAAGGAGTTCATCAATGAGGCATGATAGGTAAGAGTAAGGCACGAATAATCAATTTCACGTGGCATACAGCTGCTGTAGCACGCCGTTGTCATGACAACTTGGCAGTGTATGAATTGCAAGATAAGGTCGATCGCTAGTGTAATAATAATTTATAAGCAGATCACTTTCTTTCAGTAGACGCTGTAATTAGTTTATTTGACTCTAGGGTAGCCAAGAATAAACGACACGGCTTACGCTGCTGTGATTTGCAAATTCTTATAATTATATCGTCAGTGACGATACATGTAGTGCTGACTTAGTTGCAGTCGCTGCGACACTTATTTCAAAAGTGAATTTTAGCGGTACAAAATGGTGACTGCGTCACCCGGTCTGCAGACAACAGGTCCGTATACTTTAAATGCCGTCTTAGCCTCAACTCGATTATTAATTTACAGAACCTTAAAAATTTCGTAATAATCGCTCGATGTCATGCTCATGCATGCATAATGCTGCAGTAAACTTTAAAAAGCTTGCTCCACACCATGCTCTATAAGAGTATCATGCACCACGCCCTCCATTTTCTACACATACAACATATGGCAGGTGACGCTCCACACCATGCTCTATCACACACTGCACTCCTCCATCAAGGAAAAAAGGAAGTGGAAATGAGAAAGAAAAGGAAAAAGAAGAAGAAAGGGCAAGGGAAAGAAAAAGGGGAAGGGAAATGGGAAGGAAAATGGGAAAGGAGAAAGGGGAAGAAGAATGGGGAAAGAGAAGGAGAAGGAGAAGGAGAAGGAGAAGGAGAAGGAGAAGGAGAAGGAGAAGGAGAAGGAGAAGGAGAAGGAGAAGGAGAAGGAGAAGGAGAAGGAGAAGGAGAAG
>Ga0209367_1006098_pt1 | contig 16715 bp, 10 predicted proteins | sample WorMetLIZISLAND2_FD_187412 | JGI IMG/M metagenome (GOLD analysis project Ga0209367, IMG submission 187412) | Marine gutless worms symbiont microbial communities from Max Planck institute for Marine Microbiology, Germany - Olavius geniculatus... ... | reverse complement strand
CAGTGGACTATCGCGTGTATGGTGCAATGTCGGAGACTTACCGCAAGCTAAAAACAAAGCCGAAAACAATCGCCGAAGTCAAAGAAGGCTTCAAATTATCTGGAGCAACCTGACACAAGGACCGATCGACAAGGCTGTGAAAGACTTATCAAAGTAAGCCACTGAAGGCTTGTGTTGGAGCTTGGAGCTGGTGGTGGACACTTTGAACATTCACACTTACAATGAAATTCTGGCATCTGATCATTAGTTAACTGTGTTGTTTCAACAACGTTATTGCATTGGTGTAGTAGCTTGAACATTTTTAATGCTGAAAAATCGGTAGGCGGTCATGCTAAAAAGTCTGTAACTTCGTCGTTTTTCAACAGCGTCACATTTTACTTGGCAGTTAGATGTACAATGTTTTAGTAAATAAATCTGTAAAATTTCAAATTAAAATTCCAAACGGTTGCTGAGAAACCAGAGAAAAAATTTGGGGGCTACTTTTTTGCCGCACCCTGTAGAGCAGCACCCCAGTCAGTGAGTCAGTCGGGCACTAACCGACTATAGACGGTGTAATCAATACAACGCTGTGGAGTGGTCGATAATCAGAGCTTCGCCCCTCCACGCTGCTACAGAGGCTGCCGACAGGCGGTGACGCAACGCACGCTACGATTATTAGCAAAATACTGCTTCTGCAGCACTGCCCGATAACTCGCCGTTTCCTTCCGACCGACAACGCTCCATCTAGGTATTAACTACAAGGCCATATAATATAGCACTCGCATGTTTCACCGCAATTTAACGTAGCTTTTATAACAACATATGATGTGATGCATAGACGCCTCCAAATGCCGACATGACGCGCTACCGTCCGTCCAGTAGCCAAGCGTCCCAGGCGTTGACAGTAAATTAGGCCAACGCACAAGCCGCGATTATGCGAGATCTGCATCATTTTCTTGGGGGAGGGTTGAAAATTGGCACACCGGTTGCTCTGGCACTGAGAACCGTTCACACCCATTTTAATTTTTTCGGTGAGTTTTGTTTCCGACTTGGGCGCCAATAAACGAAACAATTAAAATGTCACAAAAATACCAGAACTTGTTTTCTGGCTCGGCTCAGTTGCACACCCGAATGGAGGAGGTTAAGACGTTCCCCAGAGACTAGTCGGCTGGAAAAAAGACTGCCCCGACAGATGGACGGACGGACGGACAAACGGAGGAACAGACGGACGTGCAAGACACGTAGACGTGCAAGAGAGCAGTAGAATTAGCTAGCTCATAGTCACTGCCGAGTTCCGAGCAAAGTCTCCGTGGAATCAGGCAATCGTGTGCTGTGAATGTCCTCATTCGCGGACAAGGCGGGTATACCAACGGAATTCACGAGAAATATCGCCACCACGCTATAGCAATTATTAGCCGCGCTCTCGCTCTGTAGAGAATTCAGCCAAATAATTACACCCGCTGCGTAGTGCGTTCGACATGCACACTGTTCGTTACAACTTAAAGCACGACTAGACTATTACGCACGCAAATAATTCGTTATTATGTCATTATCGAAACCTCGTTTTGTCGTCGGAATCCACTACCAGAGAACGGAGAACAGAAGAATATCTATTTGCCAAACTGGTTCATGAATGAAATTACTAATACACACCAAAGGCGCTGCCAGAGAAGCAAACGTTCATCGATGGCGCCCGAGGAGGGTCCGCTACAGCTAAGGCCCGATATAGATATAGATAAGTCTAATTCTAACCCTAACCCTACATCCCAAATTTTACATCACCACTTTGTTTCGAGTGAATTTTTTTATTCTCTGTCCACTAGTAGAATTTAGCTATAGCGTGCCCTACCCGGCTGCCCATCCAACGGTAATCGGTAATATTTGCCGAATTTCGGTGAACAACAGTCTGCCATATTAGGACTTTTTTCCTCCGGCACTATTAAACTACATTGAGTTATTTCATGTCTTGCTGCAGTAACGGAATAACGTAACAACAAAGGCGGAAACTGTAGTTTAATAGTGCCGGAGAAAAAAAGTCTATGGCCATCAACATGATCAAGACGTTCGGCGTCCTTGTTGTGATTAGCCGTGTTACGCCGAGCTGATTTCAAGTCGAGGGCTCGCCGAGGAAGCTGTAAAATCAATACGAAAGCCAGGCCATGCAGATATAGGCCAGCGACTGACTGACTGAGTGTCTTTCTAGCGAGCGAAGCTCTCAGCTCAGCTGATCGGCTTAACGCTGAAGCCAGCCAAGGCCTACATATGCGATCACGAACATCATTAAAAAAACTACAGGATGAATGAAAATGAGCTTTACCGGTACAGAACGCAGCAGCGAAATACATATAAGCGTATATTCATTACTGTCACTCTCTCTGTGTGACTGTTTCAATTTTTGGTAAATTAATTTTCAATTTGGTAAAATTTAATCCCGATCGCCACCGAAATCTGACTGTTATTTAGGCGTGTCCCACTTCTCCGTGGATTTCATGAAAATCCGTTCGCTACTTTTTAAGTAATTCCAGTAATTTCACAGACACAGGCACAGACGGCTTCGTTTGACTTGTGACGTTGCGTCAACTTTAACCGTTCCTTTTAACATGTTTTCCGTTCGATGTGACAACACAACGGCGGAAACACGTTCGACAGTTTGCCTGCATGGCGCCGCGCGTCTGCGGACGACCGTTCGTGGCAGCAACAAGCAAATCAAGCGATCAACGGAATGAGCAATCAACCCCAACCCACGACGCAATTAACTGCGACACCATGCTGTCAGATAAGTGCGAATTCCAACGCACCGCCTTGCCAAAAGCAACCAATGACGCAGACTGAAGTGGCGTCGCCAAGATTTGGTGCGATGGGCATAAAACTAAGAGAAATTCATTTGAGGGTACAGCAACTGACAAAAATATTATGCGTTCTTGAAAGAAACAGCTCTGAAGTGACCGGAAAAGGTGAACAGTCGGGAGTCAGGGGAAGGGTGATGTGCACCAGTGCCCTGTAGGTGGCGACACCAACTCCGTCACGGCCACCCCCCTAAACCTCACTCTGTAATGACAGACGCTGATCGCGAAGAAACCCTACACACCGTTAGAGAACTGCGAAGAGACTATAGGCGCGTACAGAGCGCCGTAACTGGACTAAACCGACACGGTTTGATTTTTGACAAACTGACCAATGGGCAAACAAAACAAGCCCACTAGTCATTGGTTGACGCGTACGTGAGCGTAGTCACGTACGCTACCGACGCCGTTAGACGGTGCCTACTGTAATGCATTACTGCTTGCCCATTGGTCAGTTCGTCAAATACTAAACCATGTCAGTTTAGTTCAGTTCAGTTACGTCGCTGTGAACGCGCCTTAACTGACAGACCTCGAGCCGGTGTACGGGGTCGTCCGTCTGTGCGGCTGCAGTCAGCAGCTCGGCGTACTCGAGGTACTCCACCATCCTCTGCAGGAAACTCATTGGCTCGTTCACCGCCACCGGCATCGTTATCTTCGACAGATCCTACATCCCAGAACACACAACAACATTAGTGGGCTACCGCCCTGTCGTCGGGACGTAACGATTAAGCCGTTGGACTTGCGACCGCGAAGTCGTGGGTTTGACCTCCGATCAGAACGCTATGAAGTGGGTGACTGATTGTCTGCGGATAAGTAAACCTTTTCGGTATAAAAGCAACACGAAGGTCAACTCAGCCTTCCATCCCTTTGGGGTAGGTAAATCGAGTACCAGCTTGTCTAGCTGGGGTTGAGGCTGGGCGCGTTCACCTGCGTCGAGTGGCAAGTAACACTGTCTGATCCCATATGGCAGATAACGCTTCGTAGTTCTGGGATGCGTTTTACACACTCTTTAACATCCAGCCCTTTAACATCAGCACAAACTCACTGGACTAGACCGTCAATTTTTGCATTTTTGAGAATAAACTAAGATAGAAAGGAGCGGTATGACAACAAATTTGATTAAACCATGGCTCAGGTTAAAGGCCCGGCGCATGCTGTGCTACTGCATGAAAATCTTGTTAATGCCAACCCAGATGAGAAACTTGCACGTATGATGTAAACAAGTTTTTTTTTATTTTTAAACAATTTTTCGCGCATTTCTATTCCGCGGAAGAAATTTGCAGGAACGTGACAGACAATGAAAGGTCTTACTGGTCGGCTGTATCTGCTGTAAAAGTTTAACAAGTTTGCAGTTTTTCTAGCACAAGGTTCTTGCCTGTGTATCATCAGCATAAGAAAGTAGCTTAATCTGCGTGATAGCGGCTTACCTTGCCGACACACTGTTTCAGAATGCTCCAGACACTGAAGTCGTTCTTTGCCGGCATCGCCACCGGAAGACGACGTCTGTATAGCATCAATTCATCATCATCATCATCATCGTCATCGTCACTGTGTTTCATAAGAAGGAAGCCTTTTTCTTTCTTTCATAATTCACTCAAATGATGATTAATTTACACAAAATTTTTACCCGTTGCAGCTGAAGAAATACTTATTCAAAATATTTTAGCAAAATATGACTGTTGATTAAATATTCTTCGCTAGTTGTGACGTAATACTGCTCGTAAGCTTGCTCGTCTCAACTGGTGCTGTAAGTTGCTGAATAGCTACCCTGCTTCGATGGTGAACTTCATCTGGTTCGCTGATAACAAATTGTTGAAGTTTTATCATTGCAGCCACAAAAATTACCCAAAACAATCGCCTTTACGCATTTGTGGGGATAGCTTGACTTTTGCTGCTGATTGTAGCTTCCAGCAAGACAGTGCAACAACACACAGAGATTGCGAGATGGTTAACTTTCTAGCTCGCGAGACACCTGATTTCAAGCCCCCGTGTTGCTTAATGCTAATACCATGAACACTTTTTCATCAGCAAACCAGATTAAGTTTACCATCGGAGCAGGGTAGCAACTGACAGCACCAGTTGATTCAAGCAAGCTTGTACTCACAACACATTTCGACATCAGCATTACGTCACTAGTAGCAAAAAATATTTAATCAACAGCCATATTTTATTAAAATATTTTGAATTTTTATTTTTTCGGCCACAAGTAATAAAAATTGTGTGTAAATTGATTATCATTGAAGTAAATTATGAAAGAAAGAAAAGGGATCAGTTTTTATGAAACACACCATAACACAGCATGCATATAGAAAAAGTACCTACTAAACCTAAAGAATATTACTTAATAAACATGGTCTTAAAATAATTAACGACCGCATTTTGACAACAATTCTGCTAATAACGTGCGCTTTTCATTTCTTCTATTATCATGTCGCATATGATAGAGTGAGGCACGACGTTGTGACACAAAATCGATTCAATGTTGACTTTTTCTGCGGCTCGATGAGACGTTTTGTCTAAGTACATACGCCTATTGATCACTATTATTTCTGGTACATTCGCCAACGGCAGATACAATCAAACGGCACAAAGCCCAGCTATACAAAATAGACCTAATATTAGCTAATAAAGGTGCTGCATGATAAAGAGAATGACAGCTGAACTATGCTTTCAGTGAGTTGCTAACGCGGGCTTGTTTCAGGTTTCATAAAGGTTAAACTTTCTGTAAAGGTTAAATTTTTTTGTTCCACTATTATGTTTATGTGCAATTTTGCCTGCAAAGGCCGTCCCCGAAATGACCTATACTGTGCCGGGCGGGACGTTAAACCCTACTCAGGTGAGATTTGCACTTACCTGTGTTTGGTAACCACTGAAGCCGACATCTCGCCGCTGTCGCCGCCTATCGTCAATTTACCGAGCCGATCACGCAGACGTTTGTCGTCGTCGTCTTCGCTGTCAGTTGTCGTCGTTGCGCCACTAGTACAACAATTCTTGTCGTTGTTGACCGTCGTCTTGCGAACTCCATCCTCCGTCGCCGACTGCATGCCCGGCGATGCGTGTCGTCAGTACGGCTACGGCTATCAGGAATAACGACTGCGGCAACAGCAACAGTGATGAGCTCCTGTAGGCCACAATATCATGGTCTTACGTAATACAGCGCTCAGCGCACTGCCGGCCTTAGCTGTGCAGCTGGCGAAGAAGACGACGACAAATGTACGACTGATTAACGATCAACGGATGGACGGACGGACGGAAGGACGGCTAGATGCAGCGCAGACACAGCAGCAGCAGCAGCAGCAGCAGCAGCGCTGTCAGCGACTGTACTGGATTCCGCTCGCACGCGCTCGCACAGTAACGGTGATCGATGCGCCGTTACCAATCTAAGCCAACTGCAGCCGCTGCACTGCAGCCAGCTCCACCAATCAACTGTCACTGTGAACAGCACACAATCTACAGGGTGGGCCAAAAAACTTCACTTCTGTCCCCATCTTCGCCAATTGTTGACCGATTTTCAAAATTCTTTCACCGGCACACTCTGCAGACAATTTGCAATAACGCGATTGTTATACATCCCGCCATACGATAAATGCGTCTCTACACTACTTTGTGAAGTATAACTGAAATATGAATGTATAACAATAATATTAACAAACAAACATTTTGCTAAATAAAAAAACACTTAAGACCAATATTGCGGTGAATGGTCCGTATGACACTAAACTGTGTGGGTCTAACACAGTCTATTGAAATACGGATCATTCACCGCCATGTTAGTCTGAAATGTTTTTTTCATTTACCTAAATTGTTGTCACAGTGTATTATCGTTAATTTTTTGCATTTATATTACAAGGTAGTGTAGAAACGCATTTACGGTGTGGTGGGATATATATTAATAACATTATTGCAAATTGTCTGCAGAGTGCGACAGTGGAAAAAATTTGAAAATCGGTCAATAATTGGCGAATATATGGACAAAAGTATAGTGCCACGTTTTTATAGCCCACGATGTACAGGGTGCGGCCAAAAAAGTAGCCCCTTAAAGTTTTTTGCCGTTTTCTCAGCAACCGCTTGGAATTTTAACATGAAATTTTACAGGTTCATTTATAGAAACATTTTACATCTAACTGCTAAATGAAGTATGATTCTGTTGAAAAACGACGAAATTATAGACTTCTGAACATGTCCGCCTACCGATTTTTCAGCATTAAAAATGTTTAAGCTAAAAATGCCATTTAATTTTCAAAAACCGGTTCCCCAGTGACGCTTTGACAAACAGTAATTTATTTTGTTTATAAATTATCACTAAATTATCGCTCTTTTCAAGCAATCGCCGGCTGCCCACCGGATTCATCTTCCAGCAGGACAGCGCACCAGCACACACAGCGCGCAGCGCAGGAAACTGACAGCGGGCCAACTGTCCAGATTTCATCAAAAAAGACCAATGGCCTCTAAATTCGCTGAATGCAAACTCGGTGGATTATCACGTGTAGTGTGCAATGTTGGAGCTTACCGCAAGCTTAAAACAAAGCCAAAAACAATCGCGGAACTCAAGGAATTGCTTCAGGTTATCTGGAGCAACCTACCACAAGGACCGATCGACAAGCTGTGAAAGACTTCTCAAATTAAGCGACTGAAGGCTTGTGTTGGAGCTTGGTGCTGTCGGTGGACACTTTGAACATTCAGAGTGACAATGGAATTTTGGCATCTGATCATTAGTTAACTGTGTTGTTTGACTTGTTTCAACGATGTTCTTGAACTGGTGTTGTAGCTTGGTCATTTTTTCACGCTGAAAAATCGGTAAGCGGTCATGTTAAAAAATCTATAATTTCGTCATTTTTCAATGGAATCAAATTTTGTTTGGCACTTAGCCGTAGAACAATTCAGTAAAAAAATCTGTAAATTTTCAGACTAAAATGTTAAACGGTTGCTGAGAAAACAGTGAAAAACTTTAGGGGTTACTTTTTTCTGCCGCACCCTGTATGTCGCCAGCGTTATGAAGTGACTCGGTCTCGTAACTGTCGTGCTGGGTTACCGCGCAGTAAGCAGGATATCGTGTCAGGAAATTCGATAATATCGGCGCGATGATCGTAGTGCAGCCTGTATTGTACGGATTCGCAATCCTGAGCAATATACACGGTGTTTCATAAAAAAACTCCTTTTTCTTTCTTTCATAATTCATTCAAATGACGATCAATTTACACAAAATTCTTACTAGTTGTAGCTGCAAAAAATACTAATTCAAAATATTTCAACAAAATATGGCAGTTGATTAAATATTTTTGCTAGTCGTGACGTAACGCTGACGTCATAATGCGTCACGGGTACAAGCTTGCTAGTCTCAACTGGTGCTGTCAGTTGCTTCTCTGCTTCGACGGTGAACTTAACCTGGTTCGCTGATGAAGAATGTTGATCGTGTCAGCACTAAGCAACATAAGGACATGAAATCAGGTGATCTAGCGATCCAAAAACCCAACCTTCTCGCAAGCTCGATGTGCTAGTGCACTGTCTTGCTCGAACATTTGAAAGTCTAACTATCCTCACAGACACGGAAATGCGATTGCTTTGCACGTTATTTGGCTGCAACTATAAAACTTCAAGAATTTGTCATCAATGAGCCAGGTTTTTTCACCATTGCAGCAACTATTACTTCTTTAATATACAGTTTGACTGCAGTTGCAGACGCCGCATAACTGTTCAGTTTGTATATAGAGTTGCAGGCAAAAGATAAACCAAGTAATAAACAAAACAGAAAAAACTGCCATGTGGACTTTTATTGTATAGAAAAAACTCAATAGCTCCATTATAAGTTGCAGTCACTGCAAACAGCGATACACAAACAGATGCGCATTTCTGCCAACTAAAACTCAACACCAATCAAAATTAATCTTCTGCGACAGATGCTGGAGTACTACAAAAAAAAATTTTTATATTTAATTAACAAAATGGCTTTAATCACCGGAATGTCAAATCACAAGCAATGCATGCTTAGGGCAACACGTCAGCAACTACTATGATTAGGGACAGTAAAAAATTATGGCAAAAGTTGGCAAAAAACATGGCAAACTTTTGTAAAAATCACGGAAAAATCACCGCAAAGACATGGCATCAAATCACGGTCCGAAGACCATTACAGAATCTATAAAACTCAACGTCTAGCACTGACAACCATTATCACATGCAGTGAAAAGTTTTCTTTCATCTGTAAAATTTTGTCATTGCGGAGCATTAAAATGCACATTCCAACGATAATGTCACATTCACATATTCAGCCTGTAAGTAACAAAGCACAAGGAGGACTTTGGTAGCAGAGACAAATGTAAATATTCTTGTGCTAAAATCACGCAATAAACTTTAACTTATGCTAATTTAAACAAAAAATTCTTGTAAAAATGCAAAATCACGAAATTTTGGCTAAAACACAGCAAAACACGGCATTTTGGAAAAATCACAGCATTTGCCAAAAATCGCGGTTTCCATGATTTCCATGATTTTCTACTGTCCCTGACTATAATATATGCAGCAAACAACAACTACATGAATTCTAATGTTAACAATTTGACAGAGACTTTAAAAGAATGGTTAAATTATATCCAAACAGATTAAAACAAAGCATAACAATACGAACCTTTACATACACACACAAGGCGATAAAATTAGCATCAACCCAATGTTAGACAAAAATGCCAAATTAAAATAAATAAAAATATTTTGAGTAACAACAAACAGCTAGAGATGACATGACAGGAACAGACTGGTAAACTGTCTAAAATAACACCAAAGCTATATTGCTTATTTGATTACGTGAAAACAAACGTTCTAAAAAGATTTACATAAGATACATTTCCAGTCAAATGCATTTAGCAAATATGCATTACTGACCAGTGCAGAACTAATGTTTGCTGTGCAAAACCTCAGCAGATTGAAGCAATTTCATGTAGGCCTTTTTGTCATTTTATTCTATTATCAGCTCTCAACAGTACAAAACACCATCAAGATGAAAACGTTAGTAAATATAGAACGTTATAATAATAATAATAGCAGACATAATATAATTACACACACATAGACAGCAGCTAAGGTAACCTGCTCATTTGGGCAAAAAGCTTAAAGCATCATCATATGATGGGCTAGCATTCAGGATTCTTACTGGTAATTCCTAAATTCCATTACACCGACTTTGCGACAAAGTCCACGATAACTCTGTCGCAAACACAAATTGTGAAAGTCGGCGTGTCGCTGACTTTCATGATTTATGTCCACGGACTTTGTCGCCGACTTTGCCCGTGTATTCTGGTGGACTAAATTCCATTAGAACGACACAAAAGGGTTTGTCGCAGACTTGTCACGAACTTTGTCACAAACATCTGGACATGTTGAAATGGTTTGCGTCCACGACTTTCGTGATTTGTGTCCACGACTTTTCCGCAGTAAAGTTTCGGTGAAAGTCAGCATAACAGAATTCAGGCTTTACTGACCAAAACTTCATGCCACATGTCTGCTGGCTTTATGCATAGTGGTAGTATATCTTTGACGCATAAAGCCTTCTAAGCCTTCTTGTGACTAATCACGGGCCAAAGCTGTAAAGCTATTAAACATCTGCATACTATGGGCTGTGCAAGAGATAGCACAAGCATCCAATACAGAGATGAAGCAAATGTTATTATTGTCCAGTAAAATACACTTCAAGACAACTATTGTGTCACCACCAAAATTTATCCATTATTCAATGGCAAAACCATATCTACCACAGAAAAGTTGCCTCCTTAACAGACCATACCTACTATGCATTGACTACAATACTGGGTGACCGGAAAGAAGGTTTATGCCCTGTATCGGCAATCCATAAAAGTTCTCCCTTGAGAATCCAGCATAAAATGGCGCCACCTGGGGAAAATGACTCTGATTAGAAACAAAAACCGCACGACAACAGACTTTTGCATGACTGGACAATTTTTCCACACAGTTATTCGTGGTCAAGTTACTTCAAACTAGGCCGAACTTTCACCAGCAGGAAAATGCATCGATAACATTTCCAGTAACATGCAGAACCGGAAGCAAATAATTGGCTGGAAATCCGTGTTGCAGCAGCAAAAATCGCCATTTTAAAAAACAGCCGATTGTCACAAAAAACACGATGCCACAGCATAACATGAAGCATAAGCAATATAACAATATTCAGAACCAATTAGTAATTAACTAAGCATAAGTAATTAATATCTTTTCATTTCTCAACAGTCAAACGCCACTGGCAATAACAGAAAAAACAACACAGCAAACTGCAAGTTAATGCTATTAAAAAAGAAAACAAAAACAAAAAAAAAGTAACAGACTGGTATTAACACAATGCTTAAACATGTATGCAAATGAGAGATGCATGCAATGAAAACTGCTAAAATGTAAATAACACATCATCCCACAATCTGCAATTCGTTTCACTGCTAATGCATTTAATACAACACCACTAGGGCCCAGTTTTCTGCGGGCCTTGGAATTTCAAGCCAAGCAGTGGAATTTGCCCTTTTCTGCTGAATTTTTATATTTCCGCGGAATTTCGCAGAATTTAAGAAATGAACAGCAATTAGTATGACTGTTGGCTTGACGATGTAAATATTACTAATTAAGCACTAACATAGACTATATCACAGAAAAAATCAAAATGAACTGCGTAAAACTGTTTGTCCTAGTGATAGCTATCGCAATACGGTACAATCGACATAATGCAACGCGGCAGATTGCATTTTTTTAAAGAAAAAACGACTGATATTTTTCCTGCATGTTGCTAGCATAATTCAGCACAACGCCAGCCTCGTTCAATAACTGAAGTTTTTTAACAGGACAGAGTTTAGTTCACTCAAAAACAGAAGGCCATGACGAGCCATGGAATTTTGCAAACTGGTCCATAAAATTTGGCTAAATTTTCCACGGAAAACTGTAAGCCCTAAACATCACCAAAAAGTGTTGTGAGAGTTAAGCAAAGCAATAGACGTTAAAGCAAGCATTCGGGGCATAATGCAACTAAATGAATGCAGAGAATCATATTGGCAACTATGACCAAAACAAACTGTTAAAATGCCACCACTGGGCCAATTACTTCACAGCGAACAGCAAATAAAAAATCCACTAGAATAAAATTGTAATACTACAAGTAAATGACAAAACTACATTATAATTACAGCTGTCAAATTAATGCATTAATAACGTGTTAATGCGTTAATTAATTAATGCATGTTTAAAAAAATAATGTGCATTAAAAAATTAACACACGTAAATTTATGTTAATTTGCTAAATTCTGCAAAGCAAAAGTTCCAAGTTTCTGTTAAACTGCAGTTATTTTAAAAACGAATGAATTCGAGTAACTAAATGTAGTTGCCGTTTCATCACTACTGTAAATAAATAATTATTCCGATGAGAGGCTAATAGATTTCTATGTAGCTATGACATCTGCTATTGTTGATTCTTTGTTTTAAAATGTGTTTCTAACTTTCTATATTCTACAAGTAAAGCCCCCAAACATGGGACCCAAGGTAACTTACCCCCTACTCTCCCTCTCGATGGGCCTGGGTGCATTAATAACGTGGTAATTATTGCATTAAAAAAATTAATGCAATGCGTTAATGTGTTACAAAAATTAATGCTTTGACAGCTCTAATTATAACTAGTGCTTCTTATGATGATGAATGCAGAAGTGTGGCATGTTAACTCTAGTTAAAAAATCTCACTCTGAGCAAAAGTTTATAGCTTTCTAAAATATAGCATTAAAAGTAACAATTATGTTCGTTCGTTTATTAGTTTCTGATAAACAAAATTAAATACAAAAAAAAACAAATGACTGTTGTTTTTTAAAACCAACTAAAACACTGCTTAAATAATAACCCATTATAGTATCAGTTTCACTTCACTAATGCAGACAGAAATGTAACAAAATCACATCACTAATAGTCAAAATGCTGTACAGCAGTAACTATGCATGATTTCGGGAAATACCAGTGGGTGTTTCCAATGCTTTGTGGTCTTTTATTCACCGGTGAATTCCAGCGGTGCATTGGGTTGCCAACTGTATTTGGCCGAAAATGCCAAAAACAATGAATTTACCGGAGAAAAATGGCAAATTTTCAACAAAACCATCACTGATGAGATCATCCATTAGTGAAAAATTAATGCCAAAATTGTGCATTATGCCAAACTAGAAAATTTAATACCAAATTCTAGGAACAATGCTACAAAAGTGCCAAACGACAAAATTTTCACGGTCAAATTCCTTTAAAATTCCAAATTTGACTTTTTCGGCATTTTCAGCATTAAAAAAATGCCAATTAGCAACCCTTCCAAAGTATTGAAAAATCCACTTGTTTAAAAAGCAGTGGTAGGAATGTGTTGCCGTGCTGGTGTTTAGAGTTTCTTCGGTTTGAAGGGAGAGTTGTAGCGCCAGGTGGGGGGCTTGAAGTTAGGCCGACCTCGTTCCAATTGACCAGGTTGCTTTTGATGTTGCTGATGACAGTCAAACAGGCCTGCTCCGTGCTTGTCTTTTATCACCATCAGCTTGTCAATTACGGCACCGCTCTACATGCCAGCATTAATCAACTAATTAATTAACCGGTTGATTGATTGATTAATTAATTAATTCATTCATTCACTAACTCAAACTGTGGTGACCAGTGGTTAGACAATCTGCTCTGTGCTTCTCCTTGTTTACCAAACAAATCCAGGCCCACCTTTAGGGAGGGGGGTGGCAACTTGGCACTGTGCCAAAAGCCCCCCCATGCTATGACTGTGATTGCTGCAACAGACGATTGATCAGTTTAAACAATTTTCGTCACCTTGAGGGATGACTTATTGTCACAACTAGAACTCAATAAAAGGACTAGAAAATGTTTGGGGTATCAGCGTCCCCGTGAGTAGGGTAAGTGAGTGCCAAGGACCCCGCGCTGTCAAAAGACGGCCCTCAACAGATCGACGTGACTCAAGTGCAGATACGTAGTGATTTGCAGCATTACTCGTTTTAGGAACCGGGTACGCGGTTGCAATTACCCAGGTACCCGGACCTGGATTTAACTTTACGCCAGTAAGAAAAAATGACAATGAAGTGACATGTACTAATCTAATTATACAATATTCTCCCCCAAAATTAGGTTTTTTATATAAAACGTCTATAGTGTGTCCGTGATACCAAATATGCATAGTTCATCAACGAAAATGGCTGAAGTTAAATCTCCTTTGTAGTAGATTCCACTGAATTTCACCATAAAAGCTGCAAGTAGCGAGATTTTCATTGGTTTTAGCAGCAATCAGCACGAAACGGGTATCAATTACCCAAATTTGTAATTAGGTAATAAGTTTTGGAACCGAGTCCGGGTACTTGGTTCCTGGTACAAATCACTACAGATATGAACCTAAATAACAGCAAAACCAAGATATGTCAAAGCACTCGAGTTCCAGTTTCTGCGAATAACACTATAACACAAAAGTTAAAATCCTATTATGCTGAAAAACTTAAACCAACACCTGCTACTTGAGCACGAGACAAACCTTGTCATCGGAAACTTGTTCCATGTAGAGATGCGTTGCATTGTGGACTGTCATTCGTGTGTAGCCGTAGTCGTCGGAATGAAAAGCAGACCACGGATATGGAATCCGCCAGAACGGATCCACTCCCTCTGAACAGCCCTAACATCAACAACAGCAGAAACTTCCAACAACAAAAAACGAGTCAAAAACTAGTTCGATATCTAACCCAAATTATACAATGTCAATCTTCATTGCAGCAAGTAAAAATGCACCGACTTACAATTCTGCAAAAATGACCTGAGGTCAGAACATGTCGGTTCTGAGCAGAAATATGGCAATGTTATAAGACTGAATGCCAGACATTGGCAGCAAAACATAGCAGACTATTAGCTCTTAAACTAGAAAAAATTTCCACGCATTTGCTGACAAAAATTCACAGGTAATCACTTAATCAAAATGCATCAATCAACTGAGAACTAAACATTCTGGTAGTTAGTGCTAAATTGCGAGCGAGTTGATGAGAATGCGATTATGAGATGGACGTACAGCTGATCCAGTGACAATGTGGACAGGTGCTCTTGGGTTGCGATACGGTTCACTCAGGCTTCCATTGCAAACCTGCCAGCACACAATGCAGATATGCAAAAACCGAGATCCTTCACGTGCCACAAGGCCCATCTGGCAGCAATAGTCTCCATTTCTTCAGCCCTCAGCCGAACACCAGTTTACACTACCAGACCACAAATACAGGGTCAGTGCACGGTGCAACGTGCCTATTTACGTTCCAGCTTTTGCTGGTACTCATTGCACCTACTCTCAGAGGGTGTTGATGATGATGATGATGAAGGACGAATTAACTTTAGCGTGGCGTTAAGTCCTAAGACTACAAGGACACGTAACAAAAAGCCTAAACAGTGAAGTCACGTAATAGTAGTCAGCGCAATGAGACGTTCTTAGTCACAGATGTAAGACCGGGCAAAAAGTTCGGTTTTTAGTGATGACCGAACTGACTCCGGCAAACTGTTCCAGACAAAGATGCTGAACTTTGTCATGGGTCTGACATGGGCCAAACTAGCAGTTTTATTTCATACAGACCACATTATCATTACCATCAGCCACAATGAGGAGATTACATTTGGATCTATGCAAAAGAACTAACAACACTGGTTGTGACTAAATCTGAGCAAGCGTAATAACAGGTAACAGCAACTGAGAAAATGCCATTTGTCAAAATACCTGCAGGTTATACACAGGCCACATGCGCTCGTATGAATGTTCATGAGCCTCGAGATGGATGTCGACTCCGTACTTGTACAACAGATCTTCCATGCCATAAGCATGCACTTCCGGGATTCCAACACGGATCTGTGCACACATAACACACAGACTTCAGTCATCGGGGATACAGTTTTAGTATTTCGTGTAAATTGGTCATCAATTGAGTGAATTATGAAAAAAAATAATAAGAGGTCCTTTTTTATGAAATACCGCATACACGTACAAAGTTGTCCTGTAGATGGGAGCAGTGCTCATCGTCGTTGCTGTTATCACAGTACATCGGCCGATGACACATTGTGATGATCCACGGCTGCTTGGCTCGGTTCTCAGGCTTATTTGCCTCCTACAAGCCACAATACCAACATATACATTCGTAATAACAATGCTAATAGCAGCTAGAAATATGTCGACCCGGTGTTGACATAGTATGTGGTCATCTGTCTAGAGCTGAGCTACCCTAACCCTAACACTAGCCCTGACTTTTGACCCTCTGGGCTAAAACACTAGTTACTCGCCAATTTTCACTTTTCTATGCCTTAAAGTTTTCATGTTAAAAGACCAGATGGACCAAAAGATGGGCAGATAAGTGAAATGACCTGAAAAATCAGAAATTGAGTGAAAGACAAAGCCAATAAGTAAGTAAACACAAATGCCTCTGCTACTCTATTGTCTGCCATCTTCTCGAGGCAAGATCAAAAAATAACAAAATCAATACACTTTGCACCATAACTGATTTATGACTGATTATGTCAGCATATATTCATCTAGAAAACATATGTAATTAACATGCATAGCAACACATGGTGTTTCATTAAAAAGACATCCTTTTTCTTCCTCTCATATGTCAGTCAATTGGTGATCAATTTACAGAAAATTTCTATCAGCGGTCATCATCATCATCATCGACAACCGTGGGCTCAATGCCCGTTGGTGTCTGACGCCATTCTTACTATCGCTGCCCACCGCTGCCTATCTAGGGCAGTGTGGCTTAACTCCTGCAGGGTTGTCCCACACCACTGCTCAATGTCATCTGACCATTCTCGGTGAGGCCGTCCTCTTTTGTTTGAACCATCCATCATTCCGAACACCAGGGTCTTTATCTTTCTGCT
>Ga0209367_1006097_pt1 | contig 16715 bp, 10 predicted proteins | sample WorMetLIZISLAND2_FD_187412 | JGI IMG/M metagenome (GOLD analysis project Ga0209367, IMG submission 187412) | Marine gutless worms symbiont microbial communities from Max Planck institute for Marine Microbiology, Germany - Olavius geniculatus... ... | reverse complement strand
GATTGGAGAAGGCCCGCAGGGAGACCCAGTCACACCTGGTTACGTTCGGTGGAGGCAGACCTGAGACCTCTGAACATTGGTCTTTCTTCTGCGTGGAGAAAAGCTTCTGGGCGGGCGGACTGGCGCCACGTCGAGGACACGGCTACGCTCTGGAAGAGTACGCCATAAGAAGAAGATGGCTCGGGGCCCCAGGAGCTTGGGGGCCCCGCTTCATTGAACCGCCCGAACCCCCGGTAGCTACGCCACTGCTTTCCCCTTTTTTATCTTGGTTTCTTCCCCCTGGCTTTCTTGCTTTCTTTCCTCCCTTTCCAGAGCCGTCTTTTGTCAGCGCGGGGCCCTTGGCAGTGACTTGCCCGCGGGGCCCTTGATACTACATAGTAACTGACTTATGACCACATCACACCACAAACTGTAGGATATGCCTAAGGCTGTAGGTAATGTAGGCTTGTATCTTCTGTGTTTTAGGCTTACAACTTTTTACAAGTACGCGAGCAAAGCGAGCAAAAAGTGGACCCTATATAATATATTTCAGCTTTTCTCCCGTAGCATTTTGGGCCTTTTACCTGAGTTCAAGTTGTAACAGTAATTCATCCCTAAGGGCGATGAAAATTGGTTTATTGATTGATCGATCCATCGTCCGTTGCGGCGATCACCGCCGTGGCGCGAGGCTCGTTTATGGCGCGGGGCCATCGGCACGTGCCAATTAAGGTGCCACACCCTTTAAGACGGCCCTGTCCCCTTCTCTTACGTTGATTTTGTTCCAATTTGTTAGAAGAAGGAACCTTCAAATCCAGGTAGAGGATCTGGGGGAGGCATTGACGGTTTCAGCCCTCAACATCTGAGGGGGCATGGCCCATGGCGAGCGCGGTAGCGCGAGTCTATAACGGGGGTCTGGAAGCAGAGCCCCCAGCAGGGTGCAGGGGCAGAACCCCTGGTCAGGGGTTCAGGGGGCGAAGCCCCCCCCCCTGAAGCTGAATCACTTTTGGTTTTGGTCTGGAAGCAGAGCCCCCAGCAGGGTGCAGGGGCAGAACCCCTGGTCAGGGGTTCAGGGGGCGAAGCCCCCCCTGAAGCTGAATCACTTTTGGTTTTTGGACGTTCGATGGAAGCCGCAAATTGCCCGGTTTTCTACAATTTGGAAACACGAATAAATCAGATATTTGTGTTATTTTTGCAAAAAAATCATGGGTGGCCACGAAACTGGGGGGCCTCGCACAAAACTAAAACCGCCACTGGTGGGAAAGCTGTGAGTTCCCCATCAAGGTTTGGGGCAAAGCCTCAGCCGATACGAAATTTGGTGCATTTTAGCCATAAAATATGACATCTGGTGGCAACAGTTTTAATTATTTTCCTCAAAGTCACGTGACCAAAGTTAGTGCAAGCAGTTTAAACAATAAAGGCAAACAAGGGCAGTGGTACAAATTTAATAGTGAAATACAAATAACACGCAAAATGAGCAGACGAAATTTGAACTGTTGTACGCAGAACTGTCACATTAACTTTGAAAATTCGCAACATTTCGAGGAGGGGGGGGTTGAATCCGCTAACCCACACCCTTAAGTACAGCCCTGCCCTACCAAGTCAAGCTTAGTCAGGTGCAGATTTACCCCCAACGACGGATGACGGCATACTTAATCATGGGTGCTAGCAGAAAATTTTCTAAGGTAAAGTGCTGATCGTACATCTGACGAACGAATGGACACGCATTTTAAGCCGATCCTATCATTGTTTATCTATATAAGCAACTAACCGGCGGTGTCTCAACACGAATTTGGCTTTTCAATGAAGCAAAATACGATACGGAGACAAGTGAGTTGACCTTACTGGTTGGTTATGAAACTCGTACCGTTATAAATTATATACCGACATTGTTTAGCTGTCCTTAGTCATCCAGCCAAGTAGCAATCACTGGGGTTGGGTAGCATTTCGCCTAATCGCATTTCGCCTAATCCCATTTTGCCTAATCTTTTTTGATTGGCGGACCAACAACAACGACTTGCTTTGTCGTTTTTTGCTTCTTTGACAAGCTTTGTTTTGTCGTTCATCATTTTTTCTGTACCATTTTTTTTGGCCGACCGTAAGTAAGTATACGACGGGTGTCGTCTCATTTTGCCTAATCTCATTTCGCGTCGTATACTTACCCTAACCCTAACCCTCACCCTAACCCTAACCCTAACCCTAGTTCGATTTCGGTTGGGGCTCTGCAGTAGACCCAACTGGAGGAGCGATTAGGCGAAATGCTACGACACCATCACTGGATAGTGGGAGTTAAACAGATCTCGATCATGAGTTTAACGTCTATAGCAGTTACTATGCCAACAAGCGGACCCTAACGGTAGGCTACTCTGATATCATAAGCGTAGACCTATAACGAAAACAACACTGCGGACAATTTATGATCGACTCGTTAATTATTATCAGCCGGCTATTATTTAATAACCGGCGGCCGAACGTTTTTGACGTATCGGCGGTAATCACGATATTTAATATTGGCCGTATATACACAGTACGCATGATAGACTAGAAGAGGGACGGTCTGGTTCATACTTCTGAGCTCTGTTGGGGCGCCTTGGTGTACATGAGGGGGAAAACGGTGTTTGTTCAAGGTCATTTAAATCAAATTGCATTAAATTTCAATAAGATTCGTTAATTTGCAGGCCTAGTGACGAATCGCCGACCTCTATACAAAGTATTATTTCACCAAACTGTTGCCAACGGAAAATCATCTGACTGTAGTAGAGTTATAATTAAAACTTATGGTGTTTATTATTGTGGCATAGAACATGTTGCCGTTTGTAGAAACGACGCTAGGATCGGTTTCCGCCCTTAATTGCTTGTGCTCGACAAAGTTGGACAAACAACATTAAAAGCGTCTTCAACAGCGATTGTCTAATTAGTCTCAATACATAACGGTGAGCATTTTCCAGATTTTTTTTTCTGGTGTTTTGTACGTTGTTTTGGCGAAATGTATTGCAAATGAAAGAATAATCTACACGACAAAGCTCATAAATAGATAAATTGGCATAATCTGCTCCTAGATAATTTTCCGGAAATTGGTGATTTTAGCGCCAAATGTAGCATTTCTGGAAAATAATTTTCGGACATGTTACAATTTTGGAGGCGGCAAAATTGAGAGAGCAGTTGCCACCTTGTATCCGTCGCCATCGCGACGCGACTGCCTCTGCAGCTGACCGACGGAGCGCTGGCTGTCCACCGTCGCAGCGACCCCGCGCGGCAAAGCAGCTGTCATGGTCTGGCGTCGTGTGTGTCTCGCGGGCTTAATTCGTCGTCGTCAGACTCCGACCGACGTGTTTTTGATAAATATCGATAGTGCGCCATTGCGGCGTAATGTGAATTTATTGCAGACGATCATCGGTCATGTGGCTGGCTGGCTGGCGTGTATATGTATCGTAGGCCTAATGCGACCTCTAGGCCTATACACGCGTCTTGCTGCTTCGTCTTGTATCAAATATGTCAGCTGTTTTATCACAATCGGTGCGGCTCCACGCACACGCTTGATTGATGCCACGGACTGGACTGCCTCTGTCACGCTATGTCAATCAATCAGCCCATCAATTTGAGTTGCCTTGCATAGTAGTATAGCTTCTTCTTCAATGTTAACAAGTAACTGCAGGTTTAGACGATGATGTCCGGTTATGACTTTCTGAAAAGCCAGGTTTTGAAATGTATTTTATGGACGCTTGAGTGTGACTGACATGTTGCCATATGTTAACGCCGAACATTATTTTCGGTCAGGTAAACAATACCTGGGTATTAAACCATTTATGTAAGTTACATGATATAACCAACGCCAAGGTCAACTCCTCAGACTCCCATTTCTCTCCGGGGTAAGTAAATCAAATACCGATCTCTCTGGCTGGGGTTAAGGTGGGGCGCGTTCACCTGTGTCGGATGGCAGGTAACACTGTGTGATCTTATATGGCAGGTGACGCTCCGTAGCTTTACGACGGGTTTGCCGTAGAGTCATTAATAAGCTTTAACCTTTAATCTTTTAACCTTTATTATTATGCCGCTGTCCTCAGAGAAGCCCAAACTGCAGTTGTTACGATTCATGTGAAAATGTTGCACGGGTTCTGCAACACGCCTTATTATTGTTTTATGCAGAAAATTTAGTGTCTGCAGTTTCACGTGTTAGTGAAACTGTGAAAAAGTTTTGAAATCGGCCAATAGGCTACATGATTAAATTATGAGAAAAACTCGGTACCGTCGGCTGTGCACTTTTTGCACTGTGTGTGTGGCGCCGCTACGTGGCAGCCGCGTTTTCCGCGTGTCCGACGAATTTGTATGAATACTGCGGCCTTACGCGTTTCTGCTTGCTGAAAGTATGACTGCGTTCTAGCCTGTGGTTTCTGGAGTACGGAGGATCATGTTGTTTTTCAGTTTGCCGAGCCCTCGTGGAATATTTTGCCTGGAAAACTTGCTTCGTGTTCATGCCTAGCTAGACTGTTGGCCGCGGCTACGTTCTGTGTGTCCTACATGTTCAGCCATGCGTGACCAAGTCTACAGTCGTGGTCAGCTGCTGGAGCTATGGCTGCAAGCCGAGTACAGCTTCACTGATGTCACTCGCCGCCAGGTGTGGTCTGCGAGGCTTGGGCGTGAGAGGTCCAGACCCGCTTCCGTTGCGGGGGACAACACCACCTTGCAGCCGCTGCCCATCGATGAGCTGATCGACAAGTTGACATCGTCTTGCCGCTGTTTGCTGGATGACCTGCGACGTTTGCCTGAGATGCCGTTCAGATGTGGATTGTGTGTGGCGCCGCTACTTTGGCAGCCGCGTGTCTTGGACGTTCGTCAGGCCACCAGACATTGTCTCACGTGATACACTGTTATGGTTTCCAGACAGTCATACATAGTTTGTCGTGACGTGCGGTTTTATTTGTGGACCTTGTGGTTTATTTTACCTAGGCCACGTTAAAAATCGTAATGTAATGTAATATAGGCCCCTAATATAAAGTAATAGGCCTACGTGTACGTTTATCTTTATTATTTATAGCACGAATATCAACAATAATCACACACAGGTAAAAAGACACCAAAAAACAAACAAACTAGAGAGTAGGCTAGTTTACACAATTATGTACATATGTACACTAGAAAACCACGATCAGAAGGCACTGCAGTGGATCGATCCCTATGTTTTGACGGCATAGTGGGGAAGGGGCACTGGGCAAGGGTGGTGCCCCTCGCTCCCCTTTTGCTGCGCATTATCAGGCAATTCTGTCTAAATTTTGTCGAACACTTGCAGCCTGTGGGATGCGCCATGGATCACAGGAGCAAATAGTGTTCGAGTCCGTTGCATAAAAACACTCTTTGGAAATGTGTATCTGCATGAAAATGTACACCCGTATACACAGGCCCTCTTCTCACGTTTCTAATTTTTTTATTCATACGCGTTTGCAGAAACGTAACCAGACTTTTCCAGGGGGATGGTGCGATTCGATTCGTCCCGGGACGCGTCCAGCACTCCAGCTAAAGGGTTTGAGGAACGTTGTCATTTTCATGCAACGTTTTCTGTTCTGGACTAAGAGGGGGTTCGATCGAATCCTTTGCTTTGCTTCGGGCCTGCATGTTCTGGGCTATTGTGTTCGCGGAGGGCGCGGGTGTTGTAAAGAGACAATCAGTAGAACTGCTAGTACGACGGTCAGCAGTGGATGCCGGCAGCGGCAAAGCAGCGCTGACGTGGACGCCGCGCAGACAGCGGCTCGTCGTCCGGCTTGATCGTCAGTGGTCGGTCGAGCTGGGTCGATGGTGACGGAGATGGCGGCAGCGACAGGTGCACGTCGTCGGCCGTGGTTGAGCAGGACGTGTGCCGCCAACTCACGCAGTCCCGCCCAGTTCTCGATGCCAGTCGGCTCAATCTCATCAGCCGGAAGTTGAAATCCTCGCGCGCCGGCGTCACGTAGCTCGATGAGATACGTGTACCTAATGCCGGCCACCGCGCGAGCCCAGTCAGCCGACCCACCACCGAATATGTCTGCACAACATTCGACAACTGCATGAGTGCAACGTTATCGACACTTACGTGCATTTTTCATTCTGATTGTAAGCAAGTAAGTCAAACGTAAATTTATATAGCGCATAGCACTGAAAGCCGCTAATACATTATAAATAATTAATTACATATTGCGATGCCACGCTGGGGCGGCCTAATTTACTAACTTTTCTAAGTTTTTTTTTCTAAGATATTCCTAAGTTCCCCCTAGGCCTATGAGTCAGCAATATAGCCTATTGTGTGCAAGTTTCCGCGACTTCTCATTAGTTGTTAATAATTTATCGTAAAGCTCATTTTTCTTAAGATTTTTTTCATAAGTCTAACTCTGGTGTATTCTGACTTATTAATTTCTGTAAATTAAGTACTCGGGCAATTAGTTACACATGCACAGGTTTTATAGTAGTCATAGATCTGGTGACAGCCTGCAGTTGGCTATCGCGTCCATAGTTAGAGTTAGTATTTTGTATGATTCCGCATAAATTTATCAGCTACACACATGTATGGCCTAATAATAGTTGAGTATAGGCTAGACTTCGTTTGCGCGTCTTTCGAAAAAAGATGATGACGTTTACGCTTGGCTGGCTCAGAAAAGAAAGAACGTAGGCCTACTGTTTGACAGCCAAAACAGTAAGAAGCATACCTATTGTGCCGCAATAAATTGGAATATTTCATTAAATAGGCTAAAACCGCATCACAGCCGCGGAATAAACTGATAATGAGCGTTGGATGCACTTACATCCGCCGACTTGTGCCGCGGTGCCTGTCTCATAGAACGTGTTGTATGGTTGCTGCATTGCCAGTGACATCTTGTTCGCCACGTACAACTACAACAGCAACTACAACAACTACAACACCTACAACAATAATCTGCACAGCTAGAAAAAAGTATGCGATTTAACCCTGCCTGGAAATAACAGAAGCTGAATTTCTATAACACCGGCCTAATATAGCCTAAATGGTTGTCTGCATTCGTCCGAAAAATGCACAGCCTACGTAAAATAACCTACACTCAGAGCCGGTGTCGGCAGAAGGGCCCCCGTACCCTCCGGTCGGAGGGGACCTCACGTATGCTCAGGGGCTTCATGCTACGTAAGAAAAAATCTAGTTTGTTTACATATATTCAAAATATAAAATAAGTAAACACGAAAAAAAGTTTATTCAAAATGGATAAGTTTATTATTTTTATTAATGCACAGTAATCTGTGACGTACTACGACCTATTTAACTTTATTTTTTTGCAAAAAAAACAACACAAATTGTATCTGACTTTTTGCATTTCCAAATTTTAGAAAAGTGGACAAATTTGCGGCTTCCATTGAACATCCAAAAGCGAAAACTACCGTTTCGGCTTCAGAGGGCTTCCCCTCCGTGACCCCCTGACCAGGGGCTCTGTCCCTGGACCCCGCTGGGGGCTCCGCCTTCAGACCCCCGTTATAGGGGCCTCACAGTTGAATTTCGGAGGGGGTCTTCAACTATAATAGGACATCGGCACTGCATACACTTTCAAAACAGAAGAAAAAATAGCAATAGCTACAATACAAGCAGCCAGCTGACTCAGACTATAGACGTAATGGCCATTCACATCTACGACACTGGCGACGCGACTCAACTGTTGAATGTCGACGTCGTAACTCGTAGGTGTGAACTGCGAATTGGTCACAGAAAGTTTTAAGCGTCCGAGTCTCGAAGAAGAACTGGCAAAATGCTGTATGAATTACAGTCTGTCCAAGGTCAAAACATTGTGATTATGTTGCAAACATTTAAACTTGAGCTTATGCCCAGACTATATAATACAAATTGCAATAAAATGCAAGACAAAGTTACGAAAGCATATAGATAAGAGTATAGACGTGATAACGTTATTAAAGTATAATATTCTAGCCGATACAACAATTTCTGCGACTTGTTATGCCGGTCACTCCACCTGGCGAGTGAAAATAGAGTGTCTAAGCTTACCTTGAATAGCTTCGCGGCGCAAGCGGTTTTGTGCGCGAGGCGTGTGCGCAAGAGAGGCTACGAGCAATTATTATGCAATAAAAAACAAGAAAAGTTAAAAATCGACCAAGTGACATTATAGATAAAATAACAGTGCTAACAATAATATGTTTTATACATGTAGATTCTATAAGTTTCTCTTTAATTAAGACTTAGAAGTTCTATAGGCTATTAGGCCTACACTGTGTCTCAAAAAAGCATCCTCAACATTTATCAGATTTTGATAATTTTTGACACAAATATTCCTGACACAACTTGCCATCAAATGACCATTCAGTTTCCCACCTCATCCAATGTATGCTTCTGCACTACAAAGGGAAAATAGATCAAGCAAAATATGACTGGGTTGAAATAAACAAAAACAAAACTGAAAAAAAACATCCCAGACATTATCGATCGTAACTTGACTAAAGATTAGCAGATTTTAATAATATTTGGCCAAAATATTTCCGACACAACTGGCTATTAAATAAGTGTTATAGTTTGCACCTCACCTAACGTCTGCTTCTGCACTACCTGAGTAAAGCAGACCAAGCAAAATACGTAGGCCTATTAAAATCAATGAAAAACGTCAATAAATTCCATCTATCCTAATCTGTGGGCACCAACAGCAGATTTGTTACAAGGTTTGACTGTCATGCAGCAGTGTGTCTACCAGATAAAGTTTAGAAATGTTTGTAAAGTCAAGAAGCGACTGGTACAGCCTGGATACTCTGGAGCAGAACATTATCGATACTGCTGTCAATGAATGGAGAAATGCCTGTGTTCGCATAGTGAGGTAACACTTCAAGCAATTTTACCGCAGGCGGCTGAAAAATGGACAGCTAAATGAATCGTCAAATAACGTGTCGGGAATGTAAACAAAACGTGTTTTTACGTGTTATGTTAATTAAGCAATCATATCGTATTGGATGAAAAAGTGATATTTTGCTGGTTGTGATTTCCTCAGGTAGTGCAAAAACAAACGTTTGGTGAGGTGGAAAACTATGCAGTCATTTGATGGCAAGTTGTGTCCGAAATATGCGTACCAAAAATTATCAAAATCTGATAATTGATTTTTAAGTTACAGTCAAAAATGTCGGGATGCTTTTTGAGACACAGTGTAGTTCATGCCCCGGCTATATAGCCAGTGGCTCCGAAAGCAATAAAAAGTGTACAGAAAGACGCAAACACGCCGAAAATGTGTCTGTTCTACTTCTATTTGGTGCCCTCGTCGAGGGGCACACAACTCACACCAATAGTAGCATTGAGGCAAATAAACAACTAGGCTATGAACCACAGGCCGATTGTTTGCGCTTTGTGTGCGATGGTGGGACTGAAAATGTAGATCTAACAACGTAAAACGCAGGACAATCAAAAATGCAGAGGTAAAATAAGAGACTAAAAACTGAAATTTAGCACACAATAACTCTGACGTTTTCCACTGGTAAAACGTTGGTGAAAATCGATCTAGGCACGCCATGAATATCATATCAGAACAGAAGAAACGGCACGACCAGAGGGACGAACGGAAGAACACATACACACGGACTGAAACAGTGCATGGAGTATCCCGAGGACTTTGTGCGATGGTCCTTTTTGGCTATACTGTAATAAAATTTACCAGAGATTTTTATCAAAAGATGCGTTAGACCCATCTGTCATCAAGGACTGCATAAACAAGAACTGCATAAATTCAGCAAGTGCTTGATTATTTTTGTACGATATGCGATCAAACTTTTAATCGTTTGTTCTGTTCATCATACTGCTGTTTCGGTGTAATCAAAGTTGAGTGTTGTCGGCGCCGTCGTTGACTAACTTTGTTTTTGCAGAGGCAACACAAATATCTGTCGTTTCTGCGTTTCCAGATTTTATAAAAGTGAAACAATTTGCCGCTTCCATTGAACGCTCAAAAGCAGAAAATGTTTCAAGTTTTTTTTAGCCTCGGGAACATGGGCTTCGCTTTCTGACAGGATGACCCCCTTACCAAGATCTTTGCTTTTAGACCCCACCAAGGGCTTCTCTCCTCAGACCCCCGTTATAGGCTCTCCATGCCCCCGCCTCTTTGCAAAATCCTAAACACGTCACTGTCGGTGGAAACATAAAAGCACTAAACTAGGCTACGTACTAAGTCTCCGTGATCGTCGGGTAGAAGTTGTTTGCTGTGGTCCCAGCGTGTGAGAATGCGTTCACCGTACGAGTGATAGGTGATGAACGCAATGAACCGACTCGCTCGTGACGTCAAGAACCTCACGATACTTTGTACCTCCAACTCTGACTCCGCCTCCTCGCCGCGGTACTGAGCGCTGCACGGCCTCGGACTAGAGTCCGCTACATCGAACATCAGTCAACAACAAACTAAACGTCGTGTAAATTAAAATTCTCACGTCGGCAAAATTCTATCCTCCACCTCTGTCACGGTAGCCGCTATATAGCGTAGTTAATGTGCTAAGTCAAGAACTGCCATAAACGAACAAACTTAGACGTTCCAGACGAATTAGCCTGTCTTTTGCCCCTTTGCCGTTTCGCCTCCTGGTTGATTTGCCGCCCTGGCGATTGGTTGTGTAGTCTACACTGTCGTTTGTTTAGCAACGGTTGAAGACACCCGTAGAGTTATCAACCCGTTATACCGCTGCAGACATAGAGGTTTAGTGCTAGAAATAGGTACTAAGTAGTATACGAACGCGACCGTGAATTAAGAAAAGCCAACCATTGTGTGGCAATGACGAAACAGATATATCACGATACGCAGAGCAAATTTTCAGAAAAAAAACAACAAAAAAATCAAATAGGCCAGATGACACAGACAATAAGCGAACCTCCTGCCCAGGCAACTCCCCAGTTTCTGTTGAGATCAACTCCCGTGCAGTTTGTGCCAGGAATCGGTCGCCGATTCTTTCGCCAAAGTCGATCCTAAAACAACAAACTATGCGTTAAATTCAGTTCGCACATTTCTCCACAAAATATTTTTCCACACTTTGCGGTTTAGTTTGACACATACCGCGGCTCGCATGTAGCCTATAATTTCCGTTTGTTGCACCTTCGGTTTGCTGAGATTGTGCGCGAGGCCGTGAATTCACTGTGGCACATTCACTTTCTTTAGCTTACGGTATGAGTAACCTGAGCTGTCTAGCTGACGTACAATAATTATCGAAGGACGGCGCTGCGTCGGGTTACTGCTAATCAGATGACAATAAGGCCGTAACCGATTTAGCAAAAACCGAAACCAGTTTCGGTTTTGGGTTTTGCTGTGTAAATCGATTGCACTAAACCGTTTCCGTAGGACGGTGGGATTAAACAAACAACATGGCGAGCGTCATGGTTCCCATGATAATCGAATTTTTATTTTATCTATTTTTTATTTTCATTTTATTGTTAAAGCTTCATTCCCGTACGTGATAACAATTCAACTACAAGTAAACAAAACAGCAACAAGCAAACGGCTTCCGGTTTCGCCAGCGAAACCTGCTCCAGAGTCGGTTTCAAAAATTAACCCCGGTTTCGCGAAACCAGCTTAATCGACTGCAGAAAACTCTACCCTGAAAGGAAACCGGTTTCGGTTCTTGCTAAATCGATTACGGCCTAAAATTAGATTTTTTTCTGCATAAAATCTGAACTCTGATACGGTTGGCCGATAAGTAATTTGCATATGAACAGTCTTCACTGGATAGAAAATGCACGTCGCCTTACAGAAATGTTGTTAATCGTCGACATGTTATTGATGCAATATTATACCAAAAATACATGATGACAATTTTTTTTTCAAAAAGGCCATAAATAAACTTATAAAATGCTGAATAATAACAAGAACTTTAGCGCTAACGTCGCATAACAGTAAAAAAGCACCTTTGAAAATGTTGTTTTAGTAGCCCCTATATTTTTAAACTTTCGACTAGCTAGTTAAAAATGAAGTGAAAACTTCAACAACAAGATTTTGTACGCCTACCGTCGTCATGGAGTATTCGTAACCATCCGGATTGACAATCGGCAGCAGATACCAGTCGATGTTAGCCAACATCCAGTTACCCCAACCATCCGCCATCTCGTAGCTCCGCAACAACTGAAACCGCACAATATTCGCTGCAAATTCACGCCAACTGACATCACAATTCGCTAATCTTATCAATCGATCTTTATTACGCAGAAAGGCAGAACAAAATACAATCCTCAAACTATAAAACTGTGCAAAGTTATATAAAAGCAGTACTGTACACAAAAACTTTCAAATTCCCTTGCGGTCGGCTGACAAATCGTTAGACAGCGGCGATGTGGACGGCCTAGGCAGAATAATATTTTTGGCAAAATTAGACTCAATTTACATGTGACCATGGCTTTGAACACTCAGACGTAAAGCTGTGAATTTTTCATGTTGCTTTTGTTAACAATCATGTTGCAGACCATTTTTGGCAAATCTCGCAAAACATTTTTTGCGTCTCGAACGCACGCTGGAGATGTCAACTATAGCATTTGCAAAAAATGTTTTACTTTATGTGTCGCTATCTGCAACATGTGTTCAAGAAGCTAAAACGTTTCTGCGAAAATGTTTCGTCTGTTTGACGTGTAACGGCGGCTTAAGTCAGCGCACCTGGTCTGCGACGTAGATGACTGTCGCGGGTGTGATGTGTTCGCGCGCATGAATTCCACCATCCAGCCAGATGCTCCATTTGTTGCTGTCCTCCACAGCGCGCTCGATTTCACCCAGCTGAAACAAACAGAAAAGCCTAGCTAACGCAAAAGAAAACTCGCGACAGCGGTGAATGTTTGAAGGCCCACTGCGAACAAATCTAAGCTCATCGATCCCAGCAACTGGCATTGGGTACGATGTATTTACATACGCCAGATGGCGCCACCGTCTCGTGTGGATGCTGCCGTTTGAGTGGCCGAATGCGAGTATTTTGAAGAGAGTATTCAAGTTTGACGCCCCCGTACGGAAAATTCCTTAAACGTAGGGGGAGGCGAAATTTAAACAAGTGAAAACAACGTTTAATGCTGAAAGTTTATACGTAGGCTGTCCCGGTCTATCTCTAGCGATTTCGGCGGAATTCACTCTTGATATGTGTGTCGAGGCCTAAAATCGCCAAAAAATTTATAAAACCCCTGTTTTGATATTGAAGGTCATCCGAGGTCATTGATCTCGGAGCAATCTAAAGCCGACTTCATATTAGTGATTAATAGTAACCTAAGCCATATCCAGTGGCTTCTATCCCTTATACCTAGTGGGCGCAGCTTGCGCCAAGTGAAAAGTAAGGGAGAGTTTTTTGAGAGTGTAAATCAAAAATAAGGGAAAAGTTTTAATAAGGTTGCAGATCAAAACTCCCCATTTATTTTCACTGGGCAAACTACACCCTTAACAAAACTTCCCCCTATTTTTTACTCCCCCCCTTATTTTCACTGGTCAAACTACACCGTTATTTAACAAAACTCCCCCTATTTTTACTTCCCCCTATTTTTCAATCTGCACCCTTAACAATACTTCCCCCTATTTTTTACTTCCCCCACTTTTCAATCTGCATCTTTAACAGAACTTCTCCCTAGTTTAGTTTAGTTTTGTTTTTTTTTGCGCCAGTATGACAGTGCAGAGACGTAGTCGTTGAGTCGCCGCACTGCACCACGGTCTCATTAATTCTTTTTTTTATAAAAACCGCATTATTAAGGTTTGCCTCAGTCATCACCCAAGAATTCGTGCAGCGGACGCGGTCGAATTAATTACTAGGTCTATAGACATTACTGTACTTACGTAGGCCTGGCCTACGTATGACATGCAGTTACCGAACCGAAACAGTATAGGCCTGCGGCGTCGGCGACCACACAAAAGCTGCCACCGTCCATAGATGTATAATCGCGGCAAGCGCAGGATCAGCTAAATTACAGCGCATTTGCGTGTTCTGTTCCGTGCCGTGTCGTGTTTATGATTACGGACAGGTACTGGGCAGTATAGAATGTTTTTTACGTCGCGTTGCATTAGAACCATGTACGCGCGGTCGCGTTTGTTTGTCGAGAGAAGAGAAAAAGATATTAGGTTTCGAGTGCACACAAGTCAGCGACCTCAGGGTGCACAAAAGCACGCAAACTAGACGACGAAGACCCTGTAGCATCACCAACGCTCAATTCGGATTTTCTTGCGATAAATAGGCTACATGAAGGCCTGAGCATAAGAGTGTAACTGTCTTAAATAGTGTCTTTTTACATACATGGTGGCCAAAAGTGACACTGTCTTAGTATGTGAGTTTTCTTCCCAATTAGATGTTTTATGCGTGCAATTTTTGTTTACTCGCCATTTTCGTTAAATGACGTCATCATTACATGGTTTTTCGTAGAGCCGATGTAAACAACAATATGTCACTGGACCACGCAATTGTGCTTGCCAAACGGCGTAAAAATCCGTCGAACTGTTTTAATTAGGTGCACGAGTGTGACAGACAGACGACAGACAACGCTATAGATAAATGTGTAAGAATAGTCAGAACTGTTCTCGCCGCAAGAGCGAGTCCGCGCAATAATTTCGCGCTCTTGACCTACCGTTGTGTCTGGAGTGGTATAACAGGTCGCTAATTGCACGCGTGCAGTCACGCAGCAACAACCGAGCGACAATATAGCTTACACTAACGACCCTGGGCAGCCGTTGAATAAGCGCACTCGTGCTGTGTGGCCGGAGTGTATAAGTTCGTTTGACACTCACTTATCCAACTCCGGATCGTGGTTTAGCATAATACGATACACGAAATAAGGACATTCGACGACCTTTCATCAGCTTAGGCCTAATTGAGATATGACTAAGACATGCAGCACACGACGATTGACAGTAACTTGACGAAATCACGACCTTAATGCGATGACCTCTTAATATGTAGTCATTCTGTCTAAGATGTAAAAAGATGGTACATTTACGGTTTACCCGTTTTACCGCCTGATTTTATCAAACTTGCTTTCAGTTTGACTATTTTTTCGACTGCCCAAAGCTTTGCGCCCATGAGTATTCGGAAGCCGTTGCTAGCATAATATATGATTCGTACAAACTTTGAGTACTCGTAGCGGTCTTTGTTCGTAGGTTTGTCCGATGTCAATCAGCTTTGCTACATGTGCGTATCGTTCACTGACGCTCGTCTGCCAGTCCAGGATCTACATCACCAGCCCCAGCCACATCACAATACAATGCTGATCAGTGAGCTTTAGTCACGCCAAGAGCCATCGCAAAACAGTTATAGTAAAGTGCAACTATTATTTATTCATTACAGCAAGCTGACGTCAACAAATTTATCATTTTCATCGCATTTTTGATTTCTTTCACATTCTGCCAAAAGTTTGCAACAACAGCATCACTGAAGATCATACCATATCCAAAACTCGTCACTACACTACCTTGCAGAAGAATATTCGAAAACTAAAAGTAAAAGAATTATGAAAATCTATTTGAAATTGACAAGATTATCGATGTGAGCTTGGCGTACTATACTTTTTGCGGGCACACTGTGTTAAGCGAGAAGCGCGCTCAGCGAACGCAGACCTCCGCCAACGGCATATCATTTTCTCGATGTGCTTCATTTTTCGCAATGGCAAAAATCCTGCAATTGTATCCTGGATTTAAATGCCTATCCGCATTACTGCCAAAATAAAATCAACTTTAAATGGGGCCCATTCTAATATTCTTTAAAAATTTTAGCCAAATTTGTCCGTAGCTTCTTGTGTAATGCTGCTAACTAGCAAACAAACCAACAGTTAGGCCTAAACGCTGGCTATCACATAAAACCTTCGTCGTCGTTAGCTGAATATCCTTGGAAACACGCAGCAATATTTGTATCACAGTGCAGCACGGTAGTGCTGACACTGTTGTAAGGGCGACGAACGTTAAGTATAGGAAATGGCGTTTGAGGGAGTTCTGTAACTCTAAAACCCCTTAACCGATTTCCATAAAACTTGGCCTTAGTGATCACATTGCCCACCCGACCCCACACGCAAAATTTGGTTACAATCGGTTCAAAGCGGGCGTGGCTGCGCATGCGCGAAATTCGTCGTTAGGCGTCTATTTGTTTTTTTTTCCTAGCGCACGGCTACAGGTCCGCACGTTGAATCGACAAACGCCGCTAATGGCTCAGACGAAGCGTCCTGAGGCCGGACACATTCCTTGTATGGTTTCAATTAAAATTTTTAAAATTTACCCTTTTTATGCTCTAATTTTTAAAAATTTGGATTACGGCCTATGGGGACTTCAAACCGGTATAACTCGGCCCCCGTGAAAGATAATTGCGCGCCGTTTGCACCTACCCCCTATTTTGGGGCAAGGGCTAACGATGGTGTTATTTAAGTGTACCCCCTAATGACCCCTGTTGCCATAGCAACCATTCAAAAGTTGCAAAATTTTGCAATACAGCCAATGGAGATTTCAAAGCAGTATAACTCGGCTCCCGTCAAAAATAATTGTGCGCTGTTTGCACCTACCCCCCTATTTTCGGGGTCGGGCAATTTAACGATGTCGTTTAAATGTACTTCCTAACGACCCCTGTTGCCATAGAACCATTCAAAAGTCAGAATGTATATTTCGTGTTTTCGGGCAGACGTTTGCACAACGCATCTAATGTTTCGTCGCCCCAGGCGAGAAAAATTTCCAACAAAGTTTATCTTTTTCCACAAGTGCGCACCGACAAAACAAAGACGATGGTATTTGGTGATAAGCAAATATCAAGTAAGATATGCATAGATGGAATTGAGCTGGAAAATGTGGAGAAATTCACCT
>Ga0209367_1006096_pt1 | contig 16716 bp, 11 predicted proteins | sample WorMetLIZISLAND2_FD_187412 | JGI IMG/M metagenome (GOLD analysis project Ga0209367, IMG submission 187412) | Marine gutless worms symbiont microbial communities from Max Planck institute for Marine Microbiology, Germany - Olavius geniculatus... ... | reverse complement strand
TCTCTGCTTTGGTTGCCATTTCCTAGTATATCGCTTCGATATACTAGGATTGGCTGAAATGCGATGGACTGCATCAGGAGAGATGCATGGCTGTAAGGTTATCTGGTCAGGGAATGAACAGAAGATTTTGGTTTTCAGTCACTGTTTCTTGTTGGACATAAAACAGATTTTTTTTGTTTAGCCATTATGTTTGCCTTTTCCTGTACAGTATTCAGTTTTATGGCTATTTTCATTAGCACTCTGTGCAACAGAGTGCTAATGAAAATAGCCATAAAACTGAATACTGTACAGGAAAAGGCAAACATAATGGCTAAACAAAATCTGTTTTATGTCCAACAAGAAACAGTGACTGAAAACCAAAATAGCTACCGTTAAAGATCCGTAGATTTTAGTCTATACTACACAGCCTACAATGGTGTGTATTACACAGTAGCATAGCAGCCGATGTACAACAGTGCTACATATGAAGATGGGATAATACAAGCCTTGACTGGAAAGTACATTGGAAACCAGCTGAACATGCCCGGAGTGTGCAGGTGTGGAACTATATCTGCAATAACAACAGCAAATCAACATCAAAGTACCAATAAGTATGCTAGTAAATCAATTCAAATAGCACCGAGGGGTCAAAAAATTTAATCCAAGGCTCTGCAGCAGCTTGCTATGGGGCTACAGAAAATGTGCACTGGAAATAAAAATGATGTAAGGTGTTAACAAAAAATTCTTAGGTACTCACAAGTAAACATCTAAGCTGATCATTAGAGGTGAACACCATACTGCTTAGGCATCACATCCGAAGCTCTAAAGCCAGTTAATGCACATAATAATAATACCTATTCTGCAATATTCACTGGGATGAACTTGCAAATTCAATTGCAGTTCGTCAGTTCTATTGTCCACTACCCTTACAACTAGTGCTAAAGAACTACAGATTTCAATATCAGTTCCAGTCAAGACTTGAAATGTAAGACTGTACGGTGAGCAGTCTGGTCACATATGCAGAATACTCACAAAAACTGTTAGAATTTAAGTGCTGACATCCAGCACTAGCAATACAAACCCGAAACACTAAAATGCATTACGAGAAAAAAATGGGGAAATTATGAGGAAAAGCTAACACATTTTAACCTCTAATGAACTGGCTCCTATAGTTTGGGTTCTAAACATCAGTGGAAAATTTCATCAAAATCCACTCATAACTGTAAAACAGACAGACTGATGCATGGCAAACATAGGGCTCTTTGTTTGGCAAGACTGAGTGACGTACTGAAGGAAATGTCGGCATAAAGTTGACAGTAGAAGTAACCACCAAAGCCATGCAGAATGGTGTCTGTATTAACGTCGAACTGTAGACTGTCATAGCGACTGTTGTCTTTCACACCTATACACAGACAGACATCTAGACAGACAAATACGTAGACACACAGGGAGAGAGTGACACTGAGACAGACATCTAGGCAGATGGACAGACAGACAATCGGACATATATGTAAAGCAATGTAGCTCAATATCTGTATCAATTTCAAACTGTAGACAATCATACTGACATCAAGACAATGTCAAACACACATGCAACATAGATTTATCTGTCCAAGAGATTTCACTTACATGATTCACTACAAAAACTACATGATTAAATTGTTTTGTCTTGGCCCTTTGCTTTTTGACATGACCCACTTAAGCAACTTCACTTGTGGGCCCAACTCGTTGATTTTTTTGGCCCAGCAAAACACAAGCACAAAATCCTTGAGTATTGAAAAATAGTAAATGTAGCTTTCAATGGATTCAGCACAACACACAGACTTTTCAGCCCAATCTGGCCAGCAGCCTATCTAACTGCATACATAAATTCCTAGGCACATCTGTTCACTAGCACGTAAAGTAAGTTGCTACAAACTATCAGACTAATGAACAATGACAAAAGCTGAGTATGGTATTCGTAACTGTTTTTGTTTGGATGCTGGAAGCTAAAAAGTGGCTGAGCCTCGGCAAGTGTTCTTGAATTGTGAAGTCTGACAACATACGGAGTTTCAAATGATGCCTGCAACAGTCAAATATTCATCAGCTAATGTAAACAAAAACAGCCACAACATTATCTTCTACTCAGTAACCACAAGAACAATGAAAAACACCAAATCAATTTCAAACTAGGTGGAATCACTAAAAAAACAGTACTTTGAAATAAGTATTGGTAGTAGTAGTAGTAGTAGGCAGCAGTTATAGTGAACTCCCAGGAAGTCATGTGGGATCAGCAGCGATACTGTTGCACAGAGCACTGCTGCGGTCTGACTATATTCAAAATGTCCATTGCAAGACTAAACCGAGGAACATGCAAGTCACAGTGATGTTCTGTGCGGAAACACACACTGTACATGGATTAGAGAGTGACACGTTGAATTAAATGGTCCCCATGCTCATCCCGTTCCCGTAAGAAATTCCCCATCCCCACAAAAAATTCCCCATCCCTTCCCCATTACCATAGAAATTTCCCCATCACCATCCCCATCCCCACTGCACCCTGGAATCTAAAGTTTGAAGATGAGGACTTTACCATTTACGTCATTTAATGATAATCTTCATTAATGACAATCTGCACATTGCTACAGCGGATTGAAACTGTCTTTGGTGTTTTCAAAAAATTAAAAAATACCACTGGTAGACTATAGGAGCTAATTTGTAACAAAGTTCACGTAGAAACACTACACCAGTGACAAACGACTGTATGTCCCACGTTGTTGAAACCTTTGGGAGAAGCGCCAGTCACATGTGTTGCTAGTCAGCCAGACCTGGGCCATTAATGCATATCTGTGCCATCTCCCTGTAGATCCCAGGAATGCTAGACGATGGTTGGCAGATATATCTGTGATCTCAGTTGCTACAGTCAGTGCAGTGCGCTAACGTGGCAGACACTGATCACTTGACGGGTGATAAACAAGTGCCCAGTGCCCCTGCAAAGCTATACCACGTGGCACGCAGTGGTTGTCTGTCGCACATGATCTTAGTGAGCATTCTAGTGACCAGAATGGCGCTTACTATTACAATGCATGTGGCGGGAAATGGACTAATTTTGTTTTACCGCAACTTTTTTACCACTACTGTGGTACTAGCATAATTTTTTACCATTACTGTGGAATTACCGTAGAAATTTACCCATTTACCGCTGTAATACCACGATATTACTGCTTCCCCATTACCATGTCACTCTCTAACACAGATGGATGAAACTGACCTCGACTGGTTTGTTCTGGTCACGGCACGACCTCGCCTCATTCCACAGTTTGCTTGATGACAATGGAGCAAGATACGACGTGTACTGACATGGAATACTGATACCATCATCTACGTCAACATCATCATCACCAATTATAAACTAGACTGATTACTATGAGCAGCCGTAGTGTAATATGACCCAAAAACAAAACAGAATGAGATGCCCTGTCCCCGAGAACTGACCATTAATATTTAGACCCACAAACCTAATCATTTCATCTGTGTCTGATAATCAGCGCCTAACCGGAACATTAACCCTTATCACATTTGAGGGTGAGCTCCAACATGACACTTGCAATAAGACACAGTCACTAAGTATTTTTCTCACAGTCAAATAAGCAGACTAAAATGTTCGTGATCTCTGGACATGTTTTACTGTTTGCAAACATAAACAACTTTACAGTCTCTACTTTACAAAACTGTCTGAGTGATGCAACGTTGAGGAAAATTAAGCATTTAGATTTTTAATAATTAAAATTCTGCAATCTGCATTGACAATTGGGCGACTAATCGTTAATTTCTGCAGCTCTGCGGATTACCTTTAAGAAAATTCTGAGCTCCATCCAGACACTCGGGCGACAGTTCGTTGTCACCAAACGAGCCGAGAAGTTCACTAACTATGATATCAGCAAACTCCGGAGCAGACCACAGCCTCATGTCGGATGATACGACAGTCACAAGATCACCCCAGAACTCAGACTTCATGTTCCGTAAACTACATGTGCACAATAGTAGTAGTGTTAGTAATTGTATGAGCAGCAATAGTAGTAGCAGGAAGAGAAGCAGCAGCAGTCGCCCAAAACTGTAACTTCATATTCTACAATTCCCACAAACACAGCTTTGATGACATGCCATGATGACAGTTTAGTGGAGCACTCATTAATGCATTGGTCCCAATCAACAACCAACTTGCTGTACACCAGGTCCTGTTACTACGACTAACACAAAGTGGACTGTGTCGAACAACAAACAGTTCAGAAACAAATTTAGGCACTGCTGTTAGCTAAACAGTGAAATTAGAGTGTGTATGAACAAACTCCAACAGAACTAGAAAATTTATGTTAGCCCAGACCTGACATATTCTATGAGCATTCGCCAGACCATTGACATTTTAAGCCAAAAATTGGCACACCAGTTACTCCAGTCCTGGGAAACGTTTAAACCAATTTTTTTGGTTTTCCTGCACCTTTTTGTTTTCGAATAAGGAACTCAATGGGATGATGTACAGACAGACAGACGGATGGATAGACAGCCGATTAGAATGGACACACAAAAGGACAAATAAGTCACATAACCAGAAACAAAAGATGGGATTAGAGATGACAACACATAATGCAGAAGATGCATAAAATGACATACGTGACAACTGCATTGGGGTTTTTCTCAACTGCGTAGACTTTAATCTTGCGAGCCGCTTGATGTGAGGCTCGAATTGCAGCACTGACTAAAGGCCCTCGACCAGCTCCAAGCACCATTATCACCCTACAGTCCCAACCCCATCATCATCATCATCACTGAATAAAGAATTGCATAGTTTTCACTTAAATCTATCACCAAAAAAACACTGTCATCAAACGTTAGTACATGTTAGCAGAAAATGCTTTACCAACATTTACTTCTGCATTCTCTCCATGTTCAATCGGCTGCATCATACATTTCTTCCAGTCCTCATCACCTGCTGTCAACCTGTTCACAATGTCTTCCATTCACAAAACCAGAAGTTCATCTCTTCTCCAAGTATTTTCTTCCTTAGTTTCTCTCTGTTTCTCATACATGAGTAACTCACAGACGAACAATCAGCTTTTGTCTTAGAAGCAAAATGCAAGCCATCTCAACTGGCTTTTAGACATGATATAAATGTTTACCCACTTACCAGTATTTAACTGATTTAATCGATCACTTTTGAGTTTAACTGTGATTACTGAGTACTGATGAGATGACATACGTAACACATGTTGCAGCGTCTGACTCGGGAACACGATCTCGCAGTGAATAGAAGATCGCCTTCTGATACTCCGAGTACTTTACGGGATCTTTCTCGAACACTTCGTACGTGTGAGACTCCAGATTGTCCATCAGCGGCTGTCATTCACAGCAGCACAACCACTGCACTGTATCACCGTACCTCAACTAGTGACCCATCTCAACCTTTGACCTTCTGACCCCAAACAGCCAGCTTACTTTGTTGTTTTATTCACTGCTGGATTATACCAGTGCACCAGCAAAGTTGCCAGCTTGCATTTCAAAAAATACCAAATAAGTTGTATTTATTACATGTTTTCTGCCAAAAAAAGGATAGAAAGCTGGTGTGCTGATTCAATCCAATGGTGAATAACACGTTGACGCATGGTTTCCCGTGTACACGATGAAGACTATCCTGTTCTTTCCAGTTTAATCATGCAAACATCATGCGACAAGCAAAAAGAAGTAAGTGGCATCAAACTAACAAAGTAGCATTGGAAACAACCATAAACAAAATAAATAAGTAGACAGTTTACTCACCATTCGCCTAATGTAACGAGTTGAAGCGCGTTTCATTAAATATTCATTGTGCATATTTCAGTGGGTATGATCCACAGACCTATAGCTGCATTTTTGATGCCTAACACGTTAGCATTAGTTCATAGATAAGTATATTATAAATACGCTAATTGTGTGCCAAAGATGGAGCACGAAACACAAATTTACTAGTATATTGCCTCAATACAACAAAACAATACTCTTTCAAATTTTTCATCTGCAATGCAGTCGGCAGGTATGCCTAACATGTTTGTGTTAGGTAGGCCATCAAAAGCGCAACTTACATGATCTCGGCAATGATGTTATGAATGTCATTATCGTCTGCTAGCCAGATTGTTTTTGCTATTTTATTTTTTAAAATTGCATATCATAAACTATTGGATCATGTAGCTGTAACAGCAGGACTTTTTGTTGTGCAAACGAAATTAAGGATGCTTATAAGTCGAGATATATTAAATATTCGTCATGCATATGCGAAGTGGGCGTGGCATTTTTGGGCTTCAAAGTTTTTGCTAAATCCACAATCTATGGTTTATCTTTTCCAATCCATGGAATCAACATTGGACAACTGGACACACAGCAGATCACTGTTCAAAGAAAATATAGTAAATGAACTGTTGAATGATGAAACACGAATAGCAATAACAACAATTCATGATGTTTAACCTGTAACGGACACTGCAGATAGTCTTCATAACCTTTAGCAAACTGAGACACATTGTCAGGTGGCTCCTGTGTCTATCAGACACATACATAAATTGAGAATTATTACGCATGAAAGCAGCTACTGCTTTCAGCACATATCAGCCATCGCAATTCTGTCTGTCTGTCCGTCACAGAGGTGGATCAGTCAAAAACGGTGCAAGCTAGAATCACTAAATCTTCATAGTCGGCTGACTGGAAGACTCTGGTTTCAGGATCCATAAAGCTTTGTCACAAACTCGAAAGGGGTCACAACAGCGAAAGTGGTAAATGAGAGGGGTGTGTGAAAAATTTGTGATCTTCAGTCAATATGTCGCTGTATCTCAGAAACAGTGCGAGATAAAGCCTAGGTTACTATTAATCACTAATAAGAAGTCATACACTGGGTCTCTATTGCACCAAATTCAATGACCTTGAATGCCAAAATAAAGATTTTTATGGATTTTTGGCTATTTTAGGCTGCGAGACAATTTCAAGATCGAATTGCACCAAAATCAATCGAGATAGACGTGGAAAAGTTGCGTACGAAATTTTCAGCACTGAATGTAGACTTCGATGGTCGAAGTCTCGATTTTCTAGATTCAAGAAAAAGGTGCATGAGAGCATCAAAGAGTGGTACCCCCGTAAAAGTCGTTATTTTACTGCTGCTGGCCAGTCTTTGGTGAAAACTGTTGTAGATAGGCATGGGCATGCTGCCTGTGCACTAGTGACAAGATTTTCAGCCGTATCAACATTGATGACTTTGACTTTGAAAGACCCTGAACTACCAAAAAAAGAGTTTTTATTGATTCTTGCAATCTTCAACTGCAGTGCACACTCCAAGAATGAACTGTAGCGAAACAGCTGGAGATAGACTGACAGTTTGCAAACAGGAACTGCTATAGGCTTTTGTGCGTCTCGTGAGCATTAGCTCAAATTTCTTGTAGCATATACACTGGTACACAATAACGTGCTAGATATCCAGATTACCCTCGTATCAAATGCACCATAATTTTCTTTATAGAACAACCCATCTCAACTGAAAAAATCCACTTCATTTCTGTTGAATTTTTATTCGGTATACTTGCTTAATTTTTACATTTTACACAACACTTGCACATAAGTGACCAAAAAGTCTTCTGGTCGTGTAACAATAATAGAAATTACAATCAAACAGAGCAATTACCATGACAAAAATACAGCAATATAGCTATTAACATTTACCACAAATATATTTCAATAAAATACATTTACAAACTGATGACTGGAAATTGGTCATAAGCAAAACATACATAATACAGTATGACATTGTAGAAAAATCTGCAGAGTATAGCTAGAGAAATTGCTAACATAAAATACAGCATAAAGCTCCGATCGAGCCCATTAACAAATGTTTGTTATCTATCCTACAGGCTGTATGATAAGTACCTTGAAGAGATGATCCAAGTACAGTTGGTAGGAACGAACTCCTTTGTCAACATGACGCAGCTTGCCACTCACAATCATCTGTACATTTAGCTGACATAAACAAACAACATCAGTCATAAAAACTACTAACGTTAGCACAAAACAATTAGTTTACTAAACCACGAACTCACGGTGTTGTTTACGTGTCACCAACACTGTTCTTCACAACATCTTTTACATGACCACTGGTTAGTTCTATAGATTTTAATGGCAATCCAAAAGGTTCGACCCTCACAATGATTTCTGGTTTACTTATTTATCGATTCAGGATGAAGTTGCAGTTACAGCCATGACAGCAATGCAAAGCCATGATTAATCATTACAGAAAGATCGTAATATACGACGTAATGTTATTCATAAATAGCCTGTAACAATGTCGTCTAGATAGAACTGCTTTAATCTGGATCACGGTATTCATTAAACACTAGAACAAAAAACACTTGATGCATAGCATAAACTGACTGTTCCTTAAGACACGCATCAGTCCTTAAAAGAAATTTAAAAATTATAAAAATCTGTTAAAAACTATCTGAGCAATCAGAAAGACAGACAAACGGAAATAAAAAGTGTGAACTAGTACTAGATAAAGGAACATTACTAGAGGTAATAGAATAAATAAAATGCACAATGCATATTGGCATTTGCAAAGCACCATATGGCTATAGCTTCAGCAATAACAAAGGTCAGATTACAAAAGACACAGACAACCAAACCCTTTTGCCCATCCGAGGTATTAATTTCAAAGCATATAATTATGCCCTAATAATGAAAGCAAAATACGTTATTCATGCTACCAATGGACTGAACCCAAGCCTGACTGATAAGCATTCAGCTCAGTGCTCACCATGGACAACTGGAAATGGACATTTTACTGCTAAGCAAGCTGCTGGGACAAAACAAAATGTCAATATGTGCACCTTTATTTTATCAGCTAACTTCTTTGCACTAGACATTTTCTGAAAGCCATCCAACTGACATACCTTGAGAAAGATGCGGACAACGTTCTGGTGAGCTCTTGAGAGAACGGGGAACCCTTTCTTGTTAGTGACAAAGATGCTTGTTGGAATGACGAGAGCCTTGACAGGCTCGCCAGTCCATCGGTCGATCTCAGCATCTGATGGAAGGTCCGCAGTCAGCTGCAGGACGACACCAATCTTTTTGTTGCTATCACACAGAGTCCGCAGTCGGTTCCACCTGAAACAAAACATAAACACGTGCCTCTCATCACAACATGTCATCATCATCATCATCATCATCATCATCATCACGTAGCCAGCCTGGGCTGCAGCATCTTTCCGTGTCTGCAATTAATTATTTTTATCAGTTGTTAATCAAAGTTTCAATGCATATCTAGCCTGTATTGCAGGTAAGTGTCATCAAACAATAGAAGGCTGTCTTGCTGCTAAACATCAGCCTATGAAAATAGTGTCTGTGATGCAACTCAAGTCTGATTTCAATAGTTTTGACCTGGCAAAGTTTTGCTGGTAAAAGTGATGCAAGCTGCAGCAAAGTAATTTTTGACACTGCATCAGAACTCACTACAGCTACTATCACTACTATGATTAGTAGACATCAGCTACTATTACTATGACTACTACTACTACCACTACCACAACAACTACTAACCAGTGCCAAGTGTCACGTGATTCAATTGGATGTGCTGTAGTGGACTCTGTTGAGTCATTCAAGTCGCTGACTGAGCTGACATCACACTGATCCTGTGCCGACTTCAGAGCAACTTTAACCCACACCTTAAGCACCATCAAACCATGTAATACACAGTCAGACACTGTACAGAAAATTTGGTTTATCTAAGCATCCTAATTTTGAACTTAGAAGCTTGTACAAGATGGACAGACACATGGGCAAGATCCTTAGACAAATAACAGGGAGCCTATTAAGATGACCGTAATTATAACAGTCTATACATGTTGTTTCATTAAAAAACAACCCCTTTTTCTTTCTTTCATAATTTACTCAAATGACAACCAATTTATATGATATTTTTACCAGTTGTAGCTGAAAAATACTAATTCAAAATATTTCAACAAAATTTAACAGTTGATTAAATATTCTTTGCTAGTCGGGACGTAACGCTGACATCATAATGTATCACAGGTACAAGCTTGCTAGTCTCAACTGGTGCTGTCAGTTGCTACCCTGCTCCAATGGTGAAAAACCTGGTTCATTGGTGACAAGTTCTTGAAATTTTACAGTTGCAGCCACAAAAAACGAGCAAAGCAATCGTATTTACGTGTCTGTGGGGATAGTTGGACTTTCACATGTTCGAACAAGACAGTGCACTAGCACACAGAGCTTGCGAGAAGGTTGAGTTTTTGAATCGCTAGATGCCTGATTTCATGTCACTATGTCACTCAGTGCTGACCCAATACAAATTTTTCATCAGCGAACAAGATTAAGTTCACCATCGAAGCAGGGTAGCAACTGACAGCAAGAGTTAAAACTAGCAAGCTTGTACCCGTGACACATTATGGCATCAGCATTACGTCACGACTAGCAAAAAGTATTTAATCAACTGCCATATTTTGTTGAAATATTTTGAATTAGTATTTCTTCAGCTACAACTGGTGAAAATTTCATGTAAACTGATCTCATTTGAGTAAATTATAAAAGAAAGAAGGGATTGTTTTTACAAAACACCGTGTATATGAATAATAATGGTACACAGAACTGCAAGCAGACCAGATGAGTGAAGGCTTGCAGCAAATGTTCTGAGACAATGCGAGCCAGATTGACGCAGTTCAAGCCTTTCAACTCAATCAGAATTGCTGGCACATTAAGGTGAGTTGCAAACACCATCTCCTGCTTCAATGCCTGCAGCACACACAGCAAGCTGATACACTGCAATTGGCATCAATATCTATTGGGGCATCATCATCATTTCTGGCAAGCACCACTAAGAGTGTGTAGCGCCGAACGTAGACATCAATCTCCAGAGTGGATGGTTCTGAGCCAGGTTAACTGTGTCGTCCATATTGAGGTCGCTGGATTTCAGATCCTGCTGAATGGTTTTCATCCATGAAATACGAGTACGTCCCATTGGTCTCCTCCAGTCCTATCGGGGCAGACCCCATAAACACTACTCGACAACCGAACTTACTTAACTGGTCGTTATCGTACAAAACTACTGTACGGTATGTCAACAAAACGTTACTAAACATCACTTCAGAATTTAAGCAGGCAATTTCGCCACTCAAATCTACACCAAAGTTTTAAACAGCAGACCAAGTTTATTGTCTGTGTTAAGCAATAATCTGCATGCAAAGCGACAAACTAAGTGATGAACATGCCCGCTCAAAGAGAACACAAAACACTGAGCCACCTTATACTTGAACATAACAACGCAAGATTTACGCTATTTTTTTACAATGAACAACAGCAAGTAGATGACAACACATACATCCTCGGAGTTCCTTCTGACCGTATCTACAGCTGAGTCCAGCTGCAGCCATGGTGACATCTTTGCCACAACCAGTGTACTCCAGTCTGACACAATAAAACAGTCATCACATCACTTAATAATTAATTATTACAATAATAATGAATTACCTGTGCTAGTGCTATTTATAATAATTAATTTATTAATAATCGAATAATTTTAATAGTTGATCAAAAAATAAAATAAATAGTGCTTTTCAACCCCAGTCTCTCTGAATGATTGCTTAATAGTCATGCCAAAAATTTTGATATGCGGATCCTGAAATTTCTCCTACCATCAAGTTAACATTTATCTTTACCCGTAAGACATCGAGAAAAACAGTGCAAGAAAAATCAACAATAAATATGTAACAAGAGGGTGCGGCCATTGAGGGGCCACCCGCTATGGGGTCATCCTTGCAGTTGAGTACATGCGTGCTCTGTTTTGGGGCTTTCTAGGTCTCTTTTTTCCTGCGGTAGAGGGCACGAAACCGAGGTCTAGTTCAGTCAGTAGTCAGGCGAATGCGATACTTAGTCGTAACAATGTGACATTATTGGCTTTGTTAGATATTTCTCGGCGCAAAGTAAAGCGACTGGTTGATCGGACAACAGGCGGCGAAGTTATGGGGATTTTTTGCCAACAACGCAATTAGCCGTTTAGCTTGTTTTTATAAAACATTTCGGATACAAATTTGGGTCACAGTATACTCAAGAATTACTTAGCTGTTGTAGCTGCTGGTTAAGAATTGCTGAAAGAATTTATTATTAGGTGTTAACTAAACTTAATTATCAGAGTTGGTGCTCGTTAAGTTATAGGTTTTTGCACTCAATGTCAGCTGGCCTTAAACGCTGGTGAAAGATAATACTGATGAGCGTGTGCCATGTCAGCTATAGCAATATAGGCCTAGTCACAGAAACACAATAAGTACAGACTTATTTTTGAGCCATATCATGATAGCTGTCATTTAATTGCACCAATCATAACTGTTACAGACCAGTTACTTAGTTGTAAGATTTCGATATCTTGGTAAATATCGTATCGAATTTGAAATTCTGATATTGACGTATCCCTAACAAATATCTATGTATTGTATTTGTGTATCTATGGTAAACATAAACAAACGACTACCATACAAGGAGTTCTAAAATGGTATTTCATTAGTCGGCGTGACCTTGGCCTCTGACCCCTTGACCTTGAAATTGGTCCACGGGGTGCTGGTGTCCCAGGAACCCTTCCTACCAAGTTTGGTATTCGTAGGCCTTTTCGTTTTCCCTCTAGGTGGAGGCACCTGGCACGGGACAGACAGACAGACAGACGGACAGGATCAACACATGATGGGGACGGCCCCATAATAAAAATGAAGTAAGAAGTAGAATGACAAATCAAGCTGTTAGTCACAATAACAGCTTTATCACGAATGGTAACTTTCTATGGCTGAATTACAATAGCAATATTATAGTTCTAAGAGCTTTGTTAATTCCAAACAGATTAATCTAAGTGAAATTCTTAATGTAAGTAGAGCATAATTAATGCTGGTAATATGTTAAATTACCATTTACCAACCATTGCTGTTGAGTAACAAATCAGATCTAGTCAGTGGATCTTGTCGTTTCTTCGCTGGTCCTTCCAAAAATTCCCTTTTGAATCGTGGGTTAACTATTGGGATGCAGATGAACTCAAACCTAGAGCAAAATACAAAACAAATAACACTGCTAAAATGAACAAATAATTACAACAGACACCCATGTTACTACTACTAACAATTTTTGTTTAACTGACCTGTTTCAAAATTTTGTATACAATGATGTGCTAAATTTGCACATTATCTGGGCAGCTATAACAGCAGTTTCTAACTCGATATACCTGCACTGCTAAGCCTATACTATGACATATATAGTACTTTCTTAAATAATGATGACAATGACAATTGTGTACATTGTATCCTCTAGACAAACCACAATAACATCACCATCCGTGACTAGTCAGTTAATTAACGTGAACGACTCTGTGCGCAATAAGTGCAGTTCAGCACTCAGCAAACTGCCTACTTATTATTTCAGATCGAACTAGTCATTACTACGGATGCCGGACAAATATCCACTGTCATTGCAGACGATGGTAAAAGGCAGATAGGCGGATGTGGCAATGGGTAAAAGACGGATGTCGATGCGGAGGACATCCCGCATTTTACTCATCGTACTCAGCCATGCCTCTGGACCAATAAGCGGTGTAAAACCATGCATTAATTTGAGGCCTTTGGGTGCCGGACGTTTGAACGCCATGCTTTGTGACTGGCACGTTATTAAAATTACTGTACTTTGCATATCATTCGAGTTAAAATCGTAATTTGGCAAAATAAGATAGTCACCAAATCTGGGTTTACAACAGTAACTTCTTGCTGTTCTTAGCAGTCATCGTTGCTGTTATCTGTTGTCGTTTGTCATCGCGTGACGTCACTGTAGGCCTACATCATCGTCGTGCATTGTCGTGCATCGTATGTCGTCGTCGTCCCGCATTATCATCGACGTAGGCCTATTTGTTGTATATCGTTACTGCGTGTCTTAATTGTCACACGTTGCGTCGTCGACGTCGCACTTCACCATGCGTTATTGCGCATCTTCGTTGTTGTATCATGCCGTTGTGCATTGTCGTCAAGTGAAAAGCAGACAATTGTTTTCTGAGTAAATGTCTAGACAAATTCGCAATCAGGAATTAGGCTATTGTCTAGCCCTATGCAGAGCGTGAACTGTGAAGAAATTCACAGCGGCCGCTGAGCAGTTTTAGTTAATTACTAGAGCTGTCAAGGCGTTAATTTTTTTAACGCATTAACGCAGTGCGTTAATTTTTTTAATGCATTAATTAACGCACCCAGTCTTGTCGAGATGGAGAGTAGGAGGTAAATTAGTTAAAATTACCCCGGGCCCGAGACGTATGGGACCTGCCTGTAAAATATAGAAAGTTAGAAAAATGAAAAAAAGTTTTAAAAACACATATAATTGTTATTTTTTAAACGTATTTAGACTATTTACTATTAACCTATTACAGTATTTTTATTTTGTATATCATCTCTTGTCCATCATAGAGTCCATCATTTTCACAACTCACAAGTAAACAGCATCAGCAAAATGAAACATAAAATAATAATTATGAACTAATAAAATGCACGGTCAGATCCGACGTATTTTTGTATTCTGTAGCACAACCTTTTCTGTCATTTTGTCGTACGACAAATTAGTCCGCCCGAATGCCCGAAAGACGCCGGGCTTATGCTTTACCGCAAATGTTTCTGTTCAAAGCAAGATCTCCGAGCTCCGTCGGCCGATCGCTGTGAAAACTATTACGCTTATTTACAGTAGTGATGAAACGAAAACTACTTTGGTTACTTGATTTCATTCGATTGTCATATAACCGCAGTTTAATGGAATATCTGAACTTTTGCTGCACAGAATTTAGTAACTGAATGAAATAAATTTACGCATGTGCGTTAATATTTTTAACGCGCGTTAATTTATTAACGCATTAACGCGTTAATTAACGCGTCAACTGCGACAGCTCTATTAATTACACAGCGAATGGTTGAAAAACTCAACAACTTTCATGACTAGTAATGTACGTGACAACTGTTATCCGCACATCCGTCTTTTACCCACACATCCGCGCTTAGCATTCGCGGATTTTATCCGCATTTTACCCATTGCCACATCCGCACATCCGCAGATCAGCACATCCACTTATTACACATAGCCTGCCATTTAAATTTCTATGCAGCGTGCAACTCAATTTTTTTACATAGTCACGGTGTAAATGAGATTGCATTGCTGCATCTGCAAGAGAACCTATAGCCTTTCAGTTATCATGTATGCAATTCCTGCCTTGTCACTTACCAATAGACAAGTAAATGAGTTGAACATATGCTGGAATAATGTAATTCGTAGGCTATTTGGTTACCACAAATGGGAAAGTGTTAGTGCCTTATTATTGTCGTTAGGAAGACTCAATGTTAGATACCTGCTTATGCTTCGTAAAGTTTTGTTTTACATACGTCTTTTTTATAGTCACAATGCTTTTATTCATAATCTTTTTTTTATTGTTTTTATCTAGTAATCACAATGATGATAATTTGCTTAAAAGTGTTTTCTGTAATAGGTTCGCTGCCATAAACAATGTATGGATTGCATTTGCAAATTATGTCGAAAACTGATTTTTAATGTTGTACTATCATCTATTGTGTATTGTGTCTGCTTATTTGCTCATACTGTACATATCTGTTTCTCTGTCTGTCTTGTTGCCTAATGTGGCGAATAAACGTGTTCATTGCAGACGTGGGGTGCAGAACGGGATGATGACATACCCTGTCTTCATTACGTCCTCCAAGCTGGCACTAATATCCGGCACACAGCACAAGTCTCTCCCACATGACAACCTTTGTCCACCAGCCATCATTAAAAAACCGCTCAAGAAACATATATTATAACTCAACTATTTCATAGAGTCAAAAGCGTGTCGCTACTAACGTTAATCATACCCGAAAAATTAATCGCACCTCGCTTGTCAAAAAGTAAATATCAGTGATGGGACAAAACAAAAATGTACGGGTATCAAATTTGCCGTCGCTACTGTGTTTGCAATCCCGGGATCCCGAATCCCGGGATCCCGGCCGTTACAAAAATTTGTCAAATAATGTATTTTTTGAGTGTCAAATGACACAAATAACAATTCTAGCCCTTTCATGAATAAAATATTTGATACTAATTCTTCTGTGCATTGTAATTTGTGTTTTTACAGTCATTCACTCCTTACACTCGCAATACCTTACGTACGGTCGGCTTACTACATTCTTATGCACGAAAAAAATCTATTATGAATACCAAAACAGCGACCATTTTGTAAGGTTAATCCCGAAACAGGATTCCGGAATTCGGGGATTAAAAATTTTTTAATCCCGGATCCCGGGATTGAGAATTCAATCTCGGTATTGCAGACACTTACTAGTCGCTACGTCTATGGTGGCACACAGCGGACAACCACATTCTGAATATTGTCTACATTCTGAATATAAAACGCGATTTTGAATAATTATCCACATTCTGAATATTGTCTACATTCTGAATTTTTATAGATATTGAATTTAAGTTTAAGTTCTAAATTCTGAATATAAAACGCGATTCTGAATAATTATCCACATTCTCAGTATTCTCTACATTTTGAATTTTCATACATATTAAATTTAAGTTTAAGTTCTAATTTAATACGCGCATCTATGCGTTGTTGTATGGTAACATCCGGTTAATTTGATGTATTTATCTTAATTACATTTATCTTAATTATAAGTATATATT
>Ga0209367_1006095_pt1 | contig 16717 bp, 7 predicted proteins | sample WorMetLIZISLAND2_FD_187412 | JGI IMG/M metagenome (GOLD analysis project Ga0209367, IMG submission 187412) | Marine gutless worms symbiont microbial communities from Max Planck institute for Marine Microbiology, Germany - Olavius geniculatus... ... | reverse complement strand
AAGAAAGAAAAATGGGTCCGTTTTTTTATGAAACACCATGTACATCTGTTAACGTGTTAAAAGGATGCATATAGCTCTTCATATGAAACCCCTGCTCCAAACCGATGGAAGGCTGAATTGACCTGGGTGTTACTGTTTGGATATGGTTTACTTGTCCAACGATAGCCATTCATACAGGTATCAGCCAGGCTCAGCGTAGAGCAGCTTTGTTGATCGGGCGCAACCACTACAGGATGCCACCACACTCTGCCTTTAACTTACCGTTTAGTTGGCATTTTTTTATTCTGAAAAGTGTTCGGTTTTGTTGAATTTGTTCTGCAGGTTTCTTGCTTGCAGTTCTTGAAAAATTTCGAGTTATCAATCCTCTTTATTCCGATGATGGCCAGATTAAGATCGGAGTTGGCACGGTGTCTGCAGGATACCAAAACTTCATTATCTGCATTGAAATGTTCTTTGCATCAGTCAGCCTGTGGTTTGCATTTCCGTACAAGATATATACGAGTCCAGTGCGTACAAAAGCAATGGATAAAGGAGTCTCGATGCAGAGTATTTCAAACAACCTTCGTGAGACGATCAGTCCAAGGGACATTGTTGCTGATGCTGTGCACAACTTCAGCCCACAATATCAGCAGTACATACAGCAGGTGAGCTTCTTGCACTCTGCCATCTTACACTGTGATCTAGCTTGACAGTGAGTTATTAGTTATTTTCTCGTTTGGTTTCAGTGTTGTTAGAGAAAAAACGGTTATTTTTTGCATTGTAGATCTCAAGCTTGCATTTATTGTGTCACAACAAAAAGCTAGTGATTTCAGCATTTTCTAGCAAACATATGAACCGATGATGCCAAGCATTGGCTTGCATTTAAGGATGGACCTGGACAGGTTGGTTGCTGCATTTTTTGCAAAGATCATCTAAAGCTTTATGCATGAGACATAAACCATTTTGTTATTTCTTTGGCCTCTCTCACATCAGTGCCAAACATTTGCTAGGTGACACCTTTATGACTGCAGTCGGCAGGCATGGTTCAAGACATGGCCGCTGATGTGCTGAGTAGACGGTGATATGGCAGATTGTCAAAGGTTTTAGTAGTTTTCGTGTCAGAGATATTTGCATCCTTTGTCTATAGGGTGATGGCACTGCATCAAGCGAAGATCATGAACATCAACAGCAACAAGTTGGGGGTTCTCGTCAACCGGAACGGAAGCCACGTTCTGACAGCTACCAGCGACAAACACTAGAGGTCGCCGCTGACGTCGAGGAGATGCCTGTTACTGAGGTCTTAGCCAGCACTGACGTTCAGCCGGCTGTAATGCCCGGCATCCAGCCGAGTCGATTCACCGAGAAAACAAACCTCCTCACATAACACCGCTTGAGGAGCTGTACATTGGCGTCAGTCTGTTAGGCTGTGTTCACAGACACAAGTACAGGTTACCTGTGAAGGAAATTACACGTAAATAATTTAATCTATACAAGCTGTGACGCATTTTGACGTCAGAACCTATATCATTGTTCACTGCTGGGGATGCGTGATTAGTAAAAATATTAACGATGTAGTGAAACGTTGTTTTGTTCGCAAAGCATTCACTCGTAAACCGAAACCCAGACTTGTACTCTTTTTTACTCATACCCTTACTTGTGTCTATGTGAACATGGCCTTAGGGAGAGATGGGATATGCCCCCCTCAGAGTTTTTGTTATGGCAACTGGGAACATCAGTGACTCTCTTAATATCCCAAAGTGGAGGAATCGTGACTTGGAATTACTGAGAGCTGCCCCATTTTAGCATCAGAAAAAGTTGTTTTTAAGGCCTAAAAGCACTAAAAAACATTTGTTTACAACACTCCCCAGGGCCTCGTCATTTGGGCAGAGGACGACCTTGACCCAATTTTTGTTTTTCCCCACCCTCCCATGTTTTATACAGATCAGCACCGCTGTTGCCTTAGATTATTTTTGTCTGATTAATTTATCTACACAGGTAGACTATTAGTGCACGCCATCAAATGATGAAATGGCAGTAGTATATTTATATCAATATTTTTTGTATGATGCATCTTGAATTTTGTAATATATTTGATGAATGTACAAATGGTGATTGCATATTTGGAAACAAAATGTGCACTGTTTAGTGCTGTTTGTTTTGTCATCAGTTATGTTTTTATGCGCGAAAGCAGCTAGACTGTTTTAGCGTGTCTTAGTCATTGCAATTCTGTCTGTCCGTCTGTCACACGGGTGGATCAGTCAAAAACTGTGCAAGCTAGGATCACCAAATCTTCACCATCGGCTGCCTGGAAGACTCTAGTTTCAGGAACTGTAAAGGCTTTCGTAAATTTGGAGGGGTGACCCTGAACGAGGGTGCTAAATGAGACGGAGTGTAGGAAAAATTTGCAATTTTTAGCTGATAAGTTGCTGTATCTCAATAATGGTGCGAGATAGCACCAAGGTTACTATTAGTCACTAATAGAAAGTCGTACACTGGCTCTCGATTGCCACCGAATTCAATGACCTTGGATCGCCTTGAATGCCAAAATAGGGGTGTTTATGTATTTTTTCTCGATTTCGAGCTGCGGGACACATTTCAAGAGCGAATTGCGCCAAAATCAATTGAGGTAGACATGGACAAGCTGCATACAAAATTTTCAGCATTGAACATAGATTTCGATGGTCCAAGTCTCGATTTTCCAGGTTCAAGGAAACCTGCACACGAATGCATCAAACAGCAGTACCCCCATAAAAGTCGTCATTTTACCATTGTTGGCCAGTCTTTCATGAAAACGGTTGCAGATGGGCATGGGCATGGGCATGCTGTCTATCACAACAAGCACTAGTGATGAGCTTTTCAGTTCTGTTAACATTGATGACTTTGAAAGACCCTGAACTTCCAAAATAAGGGTTTTTTAAAAATTTATTTTTGCTATTTTTGGCTGCAGTGCATACTCTAAGAATGAACTGCGACGAAATGGCTGGAGATAGACTGAGAGTGTGTGAACAGGAACTGCTATAGGCTTTCACGTGTCTCATGAGCATTAGCTCAAATTTCTTGTTAATACAGTAATGCTGTTGTTGTAATAGACTGTATCGTTGATATCACAGGTAATCATTCCATATCATGTGTGTTTTATTGTATTGTGTAAGACTTGCATTAGATTTTGTTTCAGAACTGTACTTATGTTGTTCTGATCATCACTTGATGTTGTCTGTTACTCATGAATCTTTCTGAGGCTGTAGTATTAACCACATTCCATTTATATGACTGTTCCAATCTGAGTTTATGTGTTTAATTCCATTGTTTCTCTAGACTTTGGAGTTGCTTCAGATTTGCTGATCTCCAAAAGTAGGGACAGTGGAAATCAGAAAAACTGTTGTTTTCTTCAAATGCCTTGATTTTACCGAAATGCCGTGTTTTGTCAAAATCCCCTGATTATACGTTTTACAAGAGTACTTTGTTTTCAATTAGCATTACAAAGTTTCATGCAATTATTGTTACATTTGATCAAGTTGTGTCATATTATGCACGCTCACCCAGGGAATTTTCCATTTTCACTATGAATGGCCGCCAAATTTACCACTGTACTATTAGTGTATGTGGTGCAATAATGCAGACATTTTACAAACTTAACTTAAAGCCGAAGACCATTCTGGAGCTAAAAGGTGTGCTGTAGCAGTTGAGATGATTTGCCCCAGACATTTGCAATATCGTCTGAATGCATGTGCTTTGGCCGTTGGTAAACATTTTGAGATCTAAACTTTTTCAAAAACATTTGATTGAATATGCTTAGCTGTTTTTGTAATTGTAATATCCAAGCACTTTGTGCATCTTTACCATTTGTTTGTTGTCAAATGTCAAAAGTTCGTGTTTTGTGGTAAATGCGTTGTGAAAATGGAAAATTCTCTGGGTGAGGGTGCATAATATAGCATAACTTTATCAAATTTAAGAATAATTGAATGAAAAAGTTTTCAGTCTTTGAAAAATAAAGTTAAAAAACTTTAGAGGGATAAAATTTTCTGACACCGTATATTTCTCTGTAGTTGGAAAGGACGAGTTTTAGATACAAAGTATAAACCAAACTCTTGTTGACAAAATTTTGCAATGCAAGTAGTGATGTTCGTCGATGCTAGATGTCGTTTTTATAGATTTGATGTTGTGTCTTTGTCGTGATTATTGCGATTTTCACAAGTTTGCTGTGTTTTTAAACCATTTTTGTCGTGATTTTCTACTGTTTCTACTCATAAGTAAACTTGTGAATTGTTGTGGCAGTAAATTTTTACAGGTCAGATGCCTTTCCTGTTGCTCAATCAACAGAAGACAACACTTGAAATATTAAAATTGTATTCAGATGACTTGCCCAAATTCTGTTGTTATTTCTGCCAAGGTGAACGTAGTAAATATTGGTGTAGATTAAGTAATCACTTTTTCTGACTCTGTCTGTTTGTGCACATGATGACTCATAATGCAGGAAGACGTCATAATAGCAATGACATCATTGCATCAACAGCGCAAACAGCAACGCTGGCATATACTGTGATTACTTCTACACTTTCTGCTACCGCAAAGCAGCCCTACGTTCTCCCTCCTATTTCCTTGTATTTATGCTTGACCGACCTCTGCTGCCATGGCAACGAAATTTGAGACAAAATGGGCAATAACTCAGTTTGCATAAGAGATATCTTCCAAGATCTTTGCGTCTAACGAGGGGAGAGGAGGGTTTGTGGACGGGCTATTGGATGAGGCTAATCTAATTCTACCACGACTGACCCTCATAGCCATGGCAACAACATTTGTGGAATTTTGCCAAAAATTAATAGGTGTAGTAGTAGTAGCAGCAATGTTTAAATTACTTCACTTGGCGTAGATATGCACTCTCACAAGCGCCTTCTAGTTAGGTATGTTTTCGTATTGTGAGCTTGATCGGATTTATGTAGATGTGCAAATACAGAAAAATGTTAACCTCCAAGTAACTGTATATAAACAAGTAGCATGCAGCGAGTGGAAGTTTAATCAGTAATTTTAATTAGTTGTTTAATTAACTTAAATCTGCTGTTGTTTATCATTTTGATTGCCAGATGTTGAATTAAATCAGCAATGATTCGTTGTCTTTGCATTAGACCATCAGATTCGGCCAATGGCTGACATTGTGCACTTTAAATGTGAACGTGGCATGATGTCAAGAGTCCCTTTGTGTCGCATGCGATAATCACAAAGAATATAAAAACGAACACAATATTGAGTATATATTGTCAAACCCACTGAAGCAATTCTAAAAATGTGGCATAACTATTAAATATGTTCGGTCTAACACAAAACACACTTTTGGTCCTGAAACTCTATGCTGTTTTTTGATCGCACGTTTTGAGCACATCAGGGAGGATACGGCAATAATGGCTGTTACAAACAAATACAACCATTAAAGTATAAAACAACTAAAAACAGAGTTACGATGGGACTAAGGGATAACGACTACTGCAGGCAAAAGCATTGTTAACATTAGCATATTCACAAGCAGTTTTGACACACTGTAATCAAGCACACATCAATGCAGCTATAATCAGCTAAGGCACCACATTCTGGCAGCAATATATTCTGCAGCATATGACAACTCAATGGTGAGAATGTTTTAGAAATGCAGACATGTACAGCTGCACCGAGCAATGTATGTACCTTGAAACTAATATGTACACAATAAACAAAGAAATCATGCAGTAAAAATTCATGCAGTTTTCATTCAATACAGTCGTATGATATCGAAAATATGGACGATTATAATGTAAGAGCCTCTTGTTACTGAGACGTGAACGAAATACATTTAGCGATATTTATTGGTATTATATCTACGGGGAGTTCATACATACTAAAGTGAGCTTCCAGGTGTTTCCACTTCAGATCATGGTTTATTACAACATCTACCAACTCTTAACACAGCCTTCAGCATTGGCTGAGCACCCCTACTCTAGTCTCTAGGTAAACTCAGCCTCCTACCCTCTGCAGGACAAAATGAGCTGAGTTCCAGTCTACCAGCGCAAAAGCAGTTTCTGGGCTACACAATAAAATGGCAACATCAGGTGCACACTAACAGCCTGCAAATGGACTCGCAGTCGGCATCAGCAAATAGTTGTCTATCGACCATTTCGTGATGCAACAAACCTATTACTAAAATAAAGCTAGTGTGTAACATGAATGTAATTTAATTAGTTAATTGCAATAAAACAGATAGCAGAAACTTTGCATCTAAACATGGTTAAGTAAATAAAAGCAATACTGTGATTGTCAACTCATGGCCAAAATCTATTGGCTTGGTACAAAGGTGTCCGGTGGCTTGGCACTTGTCTAAAAAACAGCAAATTCTTGCAATAGTAGCCTTGCTGTAGTCTCAGGCAGCACTGTAAACAACAAGATGACTATCATTATTGCCTGTTCAACAGTTTGTCGCAATAATAAAACAAAAAATTGCAAATGCACTTTCCATATAAGTAAAATTCTTAAATTTGCAAAAAAACAGCTTGAACTATGCAGTGCACTGTGACAAAAAGGTTACTTGATGTTGAAAATTGCAAGGAAGTAAACAAAAGTCACAAGGGGGGAGGGTGTAAAATGCAAGTAACAACAAACATTCAATAAATGATACCAGTATTGGATATTTCTAAAAAGACTGATATAATGAGACATTCTTGATCGCCTGGTTGGGCCTCAAAGTGTACAGTGCATTAAACTAAGTCGTTTTCTTACATCATTTATTCTAATTCAGTTGCTTTCTCCATGCTATCAAATCGGACGTTGCAAACCAACTGTACTATTTAATTGCAATGCATGCGTGCTGTGCGAAACATGTTCATATGTGCTCAAGTAACACTGGAAGACTTACTAATTTCATGAATAAAACAGCACAGTGCAAACAACAAGTTGAGCATGTTACCGCAAGCAAGAGTATACACCGTGGTCCATAAAAAATGTGTCACTTTTATTTTTTGAATAGCTCCGTGCAGCATGGGCCGATTTTAGTAATTTTCGGCATGCAACATTAGGAAGAAACTCGACGTAAACGACTGTAGCTCTGGCCACTTCACTTTAATACCTTGTGAAATGCAGGTTGTTGAGCCTGCTGTTTGCGTGTGGTGTCAACATTTGCCACTTGCATTCGTGCTGGAGGACAATTTGAGCACATGCTGTAATAACAAGGATGTGACGTGACACGTGTGACTTACTGAGATATGATAGTTGCCAATCATGTTTGTCGCTTTTCAGTTAATCATTTCTGAGCCGAAGCGTGCGCTATTCAATACAACATAATTGATTGTTGTAAATGGCCAAACTACGACTTCTGCATTTCACAAAGTAGTGTAGCGACAGTATTAAAGTGAGGTGGCCAAAACTATAGTCACTTGTGCCAAGTTCTTTCCTGATGTTGCGAGCCAAAAATTATTAAAATCGGCCAATGTTTCACGAAGCTATTCCAAAAATAAAAGTGACACATTTTTTATGGACCACAATGTATATACTGATATCATGAAACAACAAATAAGGCACTGCATGTATTACATGTATACAACTCTCAACCTGTTAAACCAGCCATTTCCTGGAGCCACTATCAGGTAAGCCTGTAGACAGTGTCAGCTGTAATCGATCACCTGAATAGTGAGGCTGTGTGCCATGGCTACCATGAGGTTAGGCGATGCCCCCTCCAAAAAAAACTTTTGTGAATTGCTGGAGTAGGACTTTTTACACAGCAGATGCCCTTACACACCCAACAACAGCATCAATCACTGCAGAACAATTCCCGTCATGTAATAATAATAATAGTAATAATTATGATAATAATTACTTTTCTGCAGTGCCATCACGTCGTGACTTCATAGTTGCAATGTACATTGTATAAAACATCCAATAACATCTGATAAAAGCATCAGCATTACATTACTCTGTGACATGGTTGGCATTCACAGTTATAGCATAAACTGGACAACAGTCAAGAACAAAATAGACAACCAATCCTGCACATAGCTCCATTTGTTTTTGTCATGAAACTGCTGAAACACTAAGTGAAACAAATAAAATATATAAATAACTCTACATTGCTATAGTCCACATTTTTAGACTCAAAAACATAACCATACACAAGACCTCAGTGCAAGCAAATGCCGTCTTTTTGTAGAAAATGGCATTCGGTGGTTCATTAACATAAACTGGCAACAAAGTCAGTTAATGTTTAATGAAGTCTACTGACTGTTACTCCAATAGCATCAGTGTTTTCATCATGATACGTTGAGTTAGCACAATAAATAGTGGCACTTCACGACAATTTCGGCAGTGATGAATACACAAGTGAACATCTCGTTAAGCAAAATTCTTTTACCATACCATTTAACAAATTTTACATTACTGCATGTGCATGTATGCTTTTATTTATAGCCTTGCATATTTAAATTTTTTAAATGGCTGCAATGCAAAATAAAGATGTCAAAATTCTTAGTTCATTCATTCTTTAAAAGACCGTACTGTCATGAGTAAACAATCACTGTCATGCCTCAGTTTTGCCAACTTAATACTCTAGCAACAGTCACTGACTGCTGTAGTTACATTTGGCGTACAGTCGTTCCGACAATGGGAGGAGTAACTGCCAATTTCACCCTTGCACTAAGGTCCTGAGTCCAACGTAAATTAACAAAATCAATAACTAAACTACACAAGCTTGCAACTTGAATCAACTGATCCTCAAAGCAGCATCGATGAAAATGGCTTTAGATAATATCAGCAGTCTCGTCATTACAACACAGCAAATAAATTCACTAAATCTGAACACAATAAAGCAAAAGATAAGTTACGTTAAGTCTTTACAAGTGAAGCCAAACTGATTGCAATCATAAATACAACAACACACAAAGAACACACACATGCATATAAACTTAACATATACAAAATTAGAAAAAATATTTTGAAAAAAGCAGTAACATTTACTAAACTATGACAACCAATATTTTGCACTGTCACCAAGTTATGTGATGGATGGCCGCTGCTTCTATGTCTGACGATCTATAATCGGTCGAACTGCCGAGCTGCAGCTTCCAACTTGGCGGTAATCTATCACAAAATACAAATATTACTGGTGCTAGCATATATCTTTTGTTTCAGAAACAGCAAGGACATAAATACAAGGTGGGCAAAAAAATCTGACCTGTTATGAACGTTGATAACTTTGCTACAGTTACCAGTAGAAAGGCATGTGATGTGTCAAAAGTTTCATAATCAGCCAACAGAATCAGAAAAAATGGCCGACATTTTCAATCATATGAAAGTTATAAACACATTAGTGGATTTGAAACAAAAGTAATACTTCAACTTAGCTAACCGACTCTGGAAAAAAATTGCAGAACACCATCATATTTTTTCTGGACTTTTCCAGGACCATGACCTTACTCAAGGAATGTCCAGTCCAGAAATTTTAACTTCTAAATTCCATGGCTGAACAGGATTTCTGGACTCTCAGTACGAACCCTGCACTAAACACAGAGAGATGACTGAATTTCTGAATAATAAAAAAATGGTACGAACTGACCATTTTGTGGAACTCGACCTGAGCGCTCAGGTACGACTGGATGTAGTCACGGAAGTCAGTGACGCGGTGCTGATGAAAATGCTGCGCCTCGGACATGAGACTGTACGTTACGACGTCCATGCGACATTTTGCTTCTTGCAGCTCCCGATCAAAATACTTACCCATGTCTTCCTTGTCTTGCAACTTTGTCACGATGCTCTGACAACAACAAAACTGCTATGTAAACAATAACGCAAAACGTCTTGACAGCGCCTCTTGATTCACTTTTGCACCCCTGATTCGTGCGTGACATACTCCACACTACAAATGTTTTTTGACTGATCGATCGAGTGCATGCAGCTAAGGCACAGAAGTAGCAATCGGGGAACAAAACTATTGCACAGCACTACTTCGATCGCACATCTGTACGTATAACATATCATACGTTAAAAAAACATTCATTCAGACTTAATGTCCCTGTCTATGCCAAATAGCAAGCCAGTTCAGATGTAATAATCGCAGTTTTAAAAATTCAAGCTACACTGTTTATTGCACTGTGCAATATGTTTTATAGCAGCATCGATAGTCCTCAGTTTTCTGCTGGTTCAACCCCGTCACTCCATGATCTGTACAGTGTACACCACCGAGCTGCATCTGATGACCAGCAGGCCAGGATAATGTAATCCTTTCATATCTGCATGTTAAATTCTTAAATGCGATTGACTGTTTTGACGTAATTTATAACAGAAAATTCTTGACAGCTTATGCGGCTAGAATACAAAAGAAGCATGCTGGACAACACTTACTCTCTGAATAAGAATCATGTCGGGAATTGTCGACAAGATGCCTCTGTACTCTTGCAAACCATCCATCAGATGACTCACATCATTGGCTGGCTAAACAGTCAACAAACCACAAACTGGAATCAGTAATACAGTAACCATTACATCAAAACAGTGCACATAAATAGTCTGGCTGCATGTCTTTATGAGATATCAGTGATGAAAAAGATAACGAACGCAATGCAACATAATGCCGACATATTAACGAACTGACACTCAAACAGGATACTGTAAAGATTCCGAAATCTAGACGTCTGTCATACTTTAGTTGCATCACTCCAATGAATTCCTGCAGGTACTGAAAGGTTACTTGGTGGTCATATTGGAAGCATCTACTAAAGAGATAAACCACAGGAGTGACAGCTAGATATAACTTGACAGCAGACTGTGACACTATACATCTTCCTGTACAAGAGGCCAACAGGCTTGCTCAAGACAGCTCACCACGGAAAAGTCAGATTTGGAACCATGAAATTGGAACTGCCAAGTGTGCTGACCCATCAACGTTGGTAAGACATTAAGCCTAGTCAAATCATATACACATTACACTCCATCACACAATAGACTAATTATAGCTCTTGTAGATCTCACCTAATCACAACTCATACTGTACTGAATATTTAATACTTAACAACAAATGTATTTAGCATAAAACCTTTACCTGTTTGGCATACAGATCCCCAATCTCCTCAAACATTTTGCTGGTGTTCAGTACAGCACCAGTTAGTCCTTTCGACACTACACACACAGCAAAAACAGCAATGCCACAATTGGCAAAATGCTTCAATATTAGCGCTACTTTGACATGAACGTTTCTGTCATATATAGTTTAACAAATAAATTCCAAATGTTGTTAACAGTTAATAATAGTCCAGTCTCTGTGCTACTATGTGTCTACTGATTCACTCGATACACAGGGTGCAACATGTATCTTATATTATAATGTATATTATATCTTAATACTTAACAACAAATGTTTTGGTTCAAATAAATGATGATATTTCACAATGTTTTAATAGCCACATAATTTTCTACAATGGCTCAGTTTTTGCATAACAGCTAAGGCAGAACATAAGAAAAAAATATGTGTTAGCCCAGTGCCGCCATAATGTGGCCACAATACCGACTTTAAACTTTTCAGCTGAAAATTGGCATGCCAGTCACTCAGGCCCAGGGACACTCTCAATAAATGATTTTGATACATCTTCAAGTTTTCATGTTAGGAGCCTGTACAGGATAGATGGACAGACAGATGGATATGATACATAATGTAGTTTGTTAGGACGGCCAAATGCTAAGGCACAATTCAAGAAAACACTGGCAAGGATGCACAAAGCAAAGCGACAAACAAACCTGGTCTGTCATCGAGTTCAAATGATCTCGCTAACCCACAGAAGGACTGGCCAACTTTCCTGTAGTGCTTGCTAAATGCTAGAGCAGTCAAAATACACAACACGGTAACAGTTAATAACCTTAACCAATACATTAAACATTAACTGTTCAAGAAATACTCAGCTTAGATAGCTACCAAGACTACTAAACAGTGGACTGCCTACAGTCTATTATCGTAAAAATAATGCAGATAAACCACCCAGTGCAGTAACACTGCTAGCAGAGCAGCTTAATAGATAACAAGAAAAGCCCTGCTAATGCAAAGGGGAGCATGCAACACGGCGCACTGTCATACGCTAGTGATCCGTAGACTTCATCCGTAAATCTCATCCGTATGGCTTTTGGCTACAGTTTCAACGAAAGCCCAGTAAAACAAAATCAGTCGCCAGAGGGCGCCAAACGACCAGCAGCTAAATATCTATAGTGTTTTACTTGTACTCACCAGTACAAGGTAAAATTCATTAAAAAATGCCGTAAAAATTATTGGCAGTTCATATAGACAATCATGATGCAAACAGTTAGCAAGAGAAAGATCATGTTCCAATGGCATCAAACAAATAAGCATGTATCAGCTGCTCAAAAACTGTTTTGCCAACTGTTCAGATGTAAAAGCCAAACTCACATTCTTCGTATTTCTTGGCACTCCGTTCAATCATCCCAGAGAGATGTTTCACGCTTTCATCCATGCTCTTTACAAACCGACTAAAGCATTCCACTTGGGTCTCACTGTCACATACATACATACATGAATAAATACATAAATACATGAAATCGAACGTGCTGCCATCAAAATCAAAATCGTGACCCCAAAATATTTAAGGTTCAGTGTCTTATGGCCATGGAAAGCAGATGGTTTATAACTGACCATCAACATGAAAAACTTTGTTATTGTAATAAAACAGCAAATATAAATGTACAAAACATAAGTTTATACACTTGTTAACGGCGACGTGCAATGAGTGACATAACAAAAACAGCAAAAATCATAAAAAGGTGATATTATTCAACAGCAAATTGACAGACAATGTGATGGTGAGCGATATCGCCTTTTTATGATTTTTGCTGTTTTCGCGTGCATGTCGCCATTAACAAGTGTAAAAACTTATGTTTTGTACATTTATTAATATGAAGACTGCTACAAGCAAGCATGTAACTTATACCTGCTAATACATTTCCATTCTGTAATGACAACTAACAGTGAGAAATGCCTGAAAGATAACAGGGAAGATTACTGGCACTCAATTAACCCACCCTGGAGAAATAGAAGGCTGAGTTGACCTGGGCGGCTGTTTATGCACCAAGATGGTTTATCTGATCAAAGACAGCCACCCATCTAAGTAGTAACTAAGCCAAATGTAGGACAAGTCAAAAAGCATGTGTTGCCAACTTACTGCACATGGCATGCATTAATGACATTACAGGGTGGGTCATAAAAAACGTGGCACTTTAATTTTTGTCTATATCTTCACCAATTAATGACCGATTTTCAAAATTCTTTCACTGTCACACTCTGCAGATAATTTGCAATAATATGATTATTATATAACCCACCACACCATAAATGTGTATCTACAATACCTGGCAAAATATGAATGAAATATGAATGTATAACAATAATAACAAACAAACATTTTGGTAAAATTGAAAAAAAAACACTCCAGATCAACATTGCGGTGAATGACCTGTATAACACTAGACTCCAGTGTCATACGGATCATTCACCGCAATGTTGGTTTGAAGTGCTTTTCTTCATTTACTTAAATGTTTCTTATTATTGTTAGGTTTTCTTACATTTATGTTTCACAAGATAGTGTAAAGACACATTTATGGTGTGGTGGTATATATTATAATTGCATTATTGCAAATTGTCTGCAGAGTGTGCTAGTGAAAAAATTTTTAAAATCGGTCAATAATCGGTGAAGATATGCACAAAGGTAAAGTGCCAAGTTTTTTTCATGGCCCATAATGTATATCACGTGAAATTTTTAAGCTCACATACAATTTCCATGAACATCAGCAATGGCAAGTAATAACAGAGCAAAAAGCTAAAGCTAAACACTACGCAGCCAGACGATGAATGCTCACTCAGCCCCCCCCCCCAATTAATACACTTAGATAATACCAGCTACTATTTACAAATCAAACAGCAGCACAAGTTACTGAACAAGTTCAATACAATATTTTAAAGTAAAGGTAAAGGTAAAGGAAACCATGCCCCAGCTGGGGCGTAGGCAGGGTGCTCATCTCCCACTTGCGGCCGTTGAGTCCGTAGGTGGATAAACCACTTGAGTCCGTGACGCATGGCCAATGCGACGCCTTCCCAGCCTTGGGGCATCACCGCCCTTTGACCGGTACCAAATTATACTGCTTGGTGACAGAGGCACATGTGTGTGAACAACTTGCCTAAGGTCATTACCCGGCAGTGTCCTGGTGTGTATTCGAACCTGCGCCCATGAGTGACCTCAGGATTACAAGTCCAGCACATTACCATTAGACTACCAAGCCACAATATTTTAAAGTGCCCTCAGTAAACTTACGGATATCTGGCAGGCATCGGCTCAACGTGCGGTTCGACGGTAAAAAACAGCCGTTCACCAACAAATTCATCTTTTTCTGCTTTCCTTTTACCAGCCGTCCATCGCTGTCACAATGCAACATGCACTTGCAGTGACATATGAGTAAGATGATGTCTATAACTCTGTATGCAGCATGCAACTGACAAAAGAAACAGATCCTTCTATGTTTTCATCATTTTCGGTTTTATATTGTATCTTGTATGTGTTGCTACCAAAACGACAAAATAAACGTTTCATAAACTTGGCAGTCTCCTGTTACTAGATCAAAAGCAGACTTGTACAAAAAAGTAAAACACAGTTTTAATGCATATCTGTTTTACAATGGAGGGGGGTGGGAACAGCGACTGACACAAAGCAGTCCTTCTACTGAACACCAGCCCCATGCTGCAACCAAAAATTAAAAACCTAAACTTCAAAGATTAAGTGGCATAGTCAATACGACAGTAGTTTAATTTCATGACTTTTTTGTCAACAATAGTTTATGGTGCCTTATATTAATTCTTTTTGCAACATTAAGTACAATAAGACAGCCACAACAGCTGCAGCTAAGTAGTATTGTCTGGCACTGCACTGGAATTCAACACCATTGATTTTTTAATTGTGATCAATTGATGGAAATTGATGAAAACCTTATCGTCAGTGCAGGAGAGGAAATGTAAGAAGACTTCTGAGTGAGAAATGACAGGATGTTTGCACATTCGGTCGATCCACATCTGCAGCTGTTTGAGTCGAGCACTAACAAAATCTTCTTCAAATCGGCCTGCAGCCACAGCAAACAGAGGGGGGCGAATGAGCGAGTGGAGAACAGAAATTTATATTCCTGGTTGAGACATTACAGCTCATTTTGGGCATAGTCACTCTGGGCAGTCAACTGTACTGGTATTGAGAAGTAAAAAACAACAGCAAAATATCAAACAACACAAAAAACCTAAACTGCAACCAAAAATATTTTAAATATATTTCACAGTTACAGGCACCAATCACTCTGAAATGGCATGATATGCATTGGCAAAACTTTGCACGCAGAAAAGTGGCATACTTGGGCGGGACAGGGGCTAGGTCAGACGTTGCTCAGAAATCGTCCATTTGAGAAAATTCCACTTTTTTCAAAATTAGGTACTTGCTGCAGCAAGCAGGCCACAGGCCTGACCCAGACATGTAGCTACTCTTGCAGATGCAAAATCAATGCTAAAAGCCAAGGTAAAACTTAAAGTGCCAAAAATCAAGTGGAAAGAAGCATTACATAAAACTTTATACTACACAGACAGTAACAAGCTCAACAGACCTGTGATCTGCTTGCCAGGCAGCGGTGGAACAGCAATTGTCGTAAACTTGTCAGTCAGTCGCTGATGCAACCAGTCAAACTGCTTGTACCGACGTGTCACTTGTATATTGCTGAACTGCAACAGCACCACTCATGACTGCAGTAACTCAACATCATTATGCTTAAAGAGTGTACAGAGCGATGAAACTGAACTGAACTAAACTGAACTCCTTGTTGACTGCAGTTCCGCTTAGTTCTGTTGCTTTTTAAATGCCTTCAAACATCACCAAGAGTCCAAGACTGTAGCAGAATCTGAGCAATGTAGCTGAATAAGTGCACAATACATGCCAACAGAGTATACATCAGGACTTCAACGGTTCCAGCTGCAACTAATTTACTAACAGGAGAATCTACTAACTGGAGAAAATGTTCACATACCCACAGGTGTCTCAGGTGCCTCAGCAGTACAACTCAGTGCAGAGCAAAAGGCAGTGATGCTCCACAGCCCAAAGAGGTAACCATCAACAGTGGCTTCTATCCCTATACCTGGTTGGCGCAGCTTGCGCCCAGTGAAAAATAGGGGGAAGAGTTTTAAATGTCGTTGTAGATCAAAACTCCCCCTTATTTCTCACTGGGCAAACTACACCCTTAACAAAACTTTCTCCGTAGAGAGGAAAGAAGCCCAAAATGGAGAGAACAAGAAATATGAGCTAATGCTCACAAGACGTGCAAAAGCCTATAGCAGTTGCGGTTCAGTAGTTTAGCTAAAAATTGGGGTGTTCATGCTAAGTTAATATACAAATACCAAATTCTCTATCCTATTAGCGGTTAATAGTAACTTAGGCCCTATCTCGCACCGTTACTGAGATACAGTGACTTATTGGCCAAAAATCACAAATTTCCCCTACCCCCCTCTCATTTAGTGCCCTCGTTCAGGGCGACCCCCTTCGAATTTCTAGAAAAGCTTTGCGGTTCCTGAAACTAAAGTCTTCCAGGTATCATCATCATCATCATCGACAACCGTGGGCTCAATGCCCGTTGGTGTCTGACGCCATTCTTACTATCGCTGCCCACCGCTGCCTATCTAGGGCAGCGTGGCTTAACTCCTGCAGGGTTGTCC
>Ga0209367_1006094_pt1 | contig 16718 bp, 7 predicted proteins | sample WorMetLIZISLAND2_FD_187412 | JGI IMG/M metagenome (GOLD analysis project Ga0209367, IMG submission 187412) | Marine gutless worms symbiont microbial communities from Max Planck institute for Marine Microbiology, Germany - Olavius geniculatus... ... | reverse complement strand
AGCCTGCAGACACAGGCTGGCGCAGCGGCCGGCTAGGCAACCCCAGTCAGCTGTACCAAGGTCCCCACCTTCCGTAACCCATGTAAATGAGTTACTACTCATTTTACCGTCCCACGGAGGGTAGAAGTCTGAGTCGACCTAGCTGGCAGGCTTCACACCGAGATGGTTTACCTGCCTGCAGGCAGTCACCCATCGCAGTACTAACCGGGCCCGGCGTAGAGTAACTTCGTTTCAGCCGAAACGCGTTACCAACTACGCCACGCCACCAACAAGGCATAATACACTCTGCAGACGTGTTGAGACATACTTATGTCATGACTGTGATGGACAGTGTTTTGCACCAAACATCATGTGATATACAAGGTGTTTCACGAAAAAGGACCCCTTTTTGTTTTTTTCATAATTCACTCAAATGATGATCAACTTACACAAAATTTTTACCTGAAGCTGAAGAAATACTAATTCAAAATATTTAAGCAAAATATGGCAGTTGATTAAATGTTCTTTGCTACTCGTGACGTAATTTCGACGTCATAATGTGTCGTGAGTAAAAGCTTGCTTGTCTCAACTAGTGCTATCATTTGCTACCCTGCTTAGATGGTGAACTTAATCTGGTTCGCTAATGAAAAATATTTATCATGTCAGCTCTGAGCAACATGGGGACATGAAATCAGGCATCTCGCGATCCAGAAATGCAACCATTTTGCAAGCTTGATGTGCTCGAGCATTGTTTTGCTTGAACATGTGAAAGTCCAGATATTCCCACAGACACGTAAATGCGATCTCGTTGCACGTTTTTTGTGGCTCCAACTGTAAAACTTTAAAAATTTGTCATCAACGAAGCAGATTTTTCACCATCGGAGCAGGGTAGCAACTGACAGCACCAGTTGAGACTAGCAAGCTTGTACCTGTGACATATTATGACGTCAGCATTACGTCATGACTAGCAACGAATATTTAATCAACTGCCATATTTTGTTAAAATATTTTGAATTAGTATTTCTTTAGCTACAACTGGTAAAAATTTCATGTGAATTGATCATCATTTAAGTGAACTATGAAAGAAAGAAAGAGGGGTCCTTTTTATGAAACACTGTGTATACAGATGTGAGGCACGTTTCAGTGGTCATGCTTGACTGGCGTGAGGCGGTGGGCAGTTATAACACGGTAGATACTATAAAGGAGGGCGGAATAGATCATAGAATAGAAGAAAAGTTAAAGGTCGTGAACAATTTTTACAGAAAAAATCCCCGAGCTACATCTTTGCCATATCGGATCTTGCAGTGTTGCCTTTTAGTTGACACAGGTGAGCGCATTTTACCTAATTTCCAGCCAGACAGATCGGTACTCGATTTATCTAGCTTGGTGTTGGTTATGTACCTAGATTTTTCACCGCTTTTTTCCTCTTAGCAGTAACCTCTTAATAGCAATGGAGAGTTGAACTCACGATCTTTTGATTGTAAGTCCAACCTTTACCATTACACCACCAAGCATCTCCTGACGAGTCGTGAGTTCATGAAATAAACATTGTTTGTTCATCGTAGAGCTGCCAGCTAGTGAGTGATATGTTGATGTTTGTTCAGAGATGCGTTTCCATGTGAGGAGCAGTTGAACGTTGTGTCCAAGTACATCGTTGATCACACTCAGACTGCCAACGTCAAGGTTTGTAGCTAGCTAACTAGTGTCTGTTTCTCTGTTGGCCTGTCTATCTTTCTCTGCGTATCTGTCTGTTTCTCTGGCTGCATCTTGTCATAAAGGCCATTTTTCGTCCCTCCATAGTCACCAAACTTGGCAATCTTTGTAAGCGGGCAACTGATTGTCGCTGGTTGCTGTGTTGGTGGACAGTATCTTTGCATTATTTCATTTACTGGTGGATTTTCTGATGCATGTGAAGGGTTGTCTCCCGGTGTTTTTGCCATTATTCTTTAAATTTAGCGTTCATTTTTTTTATTTTGGCATCAGTTTGGCATTAACTTGACAATAGTGCATGATTTTGTGACAGATATTACAGTTGAAAAGTTGTCATTTTCATCAGCGATACCGGTTCTGGAGTTTGTATGCATGTTTGTTTGTATGCTGTATGCTTGTCTTTGTATATCTGTTTGTAGTTGAAACTATCGGTGCTGCAGTGTGTTCATAGTCTCATCCGGTCGATGGATCCATCGGAACTGTCCAACTCCAGCGACATTCGTCTGGCTGTCACTCGAGTTATCACCTGGACGACAGACCCCAACAGTGCTGATGTTCGCAAGGTAGCACACCTGGTTTGAGACACTAGTGGGTTTTGTTGGATAAACTCGACCAGCAAACTCACCCTAAACTTAATCTGTTTTTTTGCTTTTTGTTCCACTAATAATGAAATGTTTGGTTACAGTTTAGCTTTGAAAACTTTGAAACTATGCAATGCATTTGAATTTTTTACTCCTTGCATGCTACGTTCCTAAAGTAGCTAAGAGGAGTATATGAAATCAGTGTAATATTGAGGATCGACCGACGACCGACCTCTGTTTTTAGAAGAGCCTTCCTGGAAGAACGGCCATATCTCCATAACGGTGCCAGGTAGAATCATGATCACTGTGGACCACCCATAGGAAGTCGACCTTTGGGAGTCGTATGGTCACGTGACCAATGACGTCACGTGACACCAAAAGGTCACCCCATTATCTTTGAGGCACCATATCTTTGTAACGGTGCCAGATAGACGCATACATTGACTCGTTGAGGTATAACAAGACAAATGGCAACTAGCATCATCGACCGTTATTGGAAATTTTTTCCTCTCAGTTCCTAAAAGCGGGCAATATTTTATGAACTTCAGGGAGAGAATTTCCAATAACGAACTCGACGCCAGTCACTATTAGTATAATATTAAACGGGTCTCAATTAGATGCCGGGTCTCTAATACAAGCCGAAAGGAACGAAAAAGCTTTTAGAAGAATACAAAAGAAAATGATGCATGTGAGGAGTACATTAGATTGGTCACAATCTAATAATATTTTTTGTTTAATCATTGTAATAACTTAACACTCCTGAAGACATTAATTCCCATTAAGTTGGCCCTTTTAAAAAAACCAATCAAACCCACTGGTTTGGGCTTTTTAAAAAGTTTTCTTCAACCTGGTGATTATGCTGTATTCCCCCACTGCATGTGTGTTTCTGTCTGTGTATGTCTGGTGCCTGCAAATTTGTAGGCTGCTCAGGCCGTACTAATTGCTCTGTTCACACTCAACACTCCACTCTTTTCCGAGATGTTGCGCACTATTCCTAAAACCTTCCAGGTAATTCTGCATCATTCTCAGGTTCTCATTCGACTTCAGTTGTGATATGTCACTGACTTGGTTTGAGGATTGACTTTGTTTGTGTTGCATATGATCTCAAGCGTCGTACTGGGAGGTAGCAGGATTGGGAAATGGTAGAGGGTTAGAGTGGCCGTGAACAAACTAGTGGAGCACGGTCAACATAGTCCTCGGTAAAAGATGGTGCTCAGCTTTGAGGAAGCAGAGGTGGCAGCTCTTGGCAGATGCTGATGGCATTGGATTGTGGCCCATTGTGTTCAGTTGGATTTGGGATGAATCAAGGTCAAGGTCAATAACATTAAGTAACTGAGTAAGTAAGAGTTTACTGCCTTGCATGTCTATGTGCCTACAGATTTACCGGTTGGCTGTGATGTATCTTCTGGTTGAAACTTTTTATGGATATGCTGTGCGTCAACACAAAGTTACATTCACATCATGCAGGATGTTATCTTGTAAGATATTTTGTAAGCATTTGTTAATAGTGGAGCATCAGTATCTCCATCCTACTTTGGCAATTTTTTATGCGCCAGTGTATGCTAAGACCACTATCGAGCTCTGCAGACCTGCATCGCAGACACTTCTGGAATTTCTGCATGTTGAAGACAAATGTCTGGCAGTCCCTGACAATTGTGACTCAGAACAGTAGATTCTGACCTGCAGTCACCAAATCTTGTATTGGCGACAGCAACACAACACGTGCAGGACAGAGCAGCATACTGGCAACTCGTGGTAATGGCAGCAGCCATGACAAGCTCTTAAAGGAGAAGAAGTATTGCTGTTAGGCTGCTTATAGTGTGCCAGAATACTGATAGGCAGAACAGTTGAGCATAATAAATTAATAAGTGGTACTTTTGCTGTTTTTAGTTTTTCTTTAATCAACCAGGTTGGTGTTTGGAATACACGTAGGATGGAGCACGGAGAATCCTGCAATCTCAGATGCAGAGTACCGGTACTGGTAGTGATGACGTGACTGAGCCGTTGTCACTACACAACATCTCTGCCGACAGTTTGCGACGACATTCTGTTGCTGCCATTGCACAGTACATTTATTACAGTGACTACATGTCTCTCCATCTGTCTGTACGACAGAAGAGATTTTGCACCAAAGTCTTTGCTTAGCTAATAAATTTGGTCTCAAGTACAAGCCGATTTTAGAATTTCTTAGACTTAGTGTTTGCCGCTATTGTGAAAATAATTAGCATTAGCTTGAAAATGAATTAATGGATTTGGCTATACTTCAGCTGGCTTATTTAACTGCTGCGGTGCATGCAAATGACATGCATTTACAGAACATGCGCTCCAATGTCCAGTTTCCAATATGGAGCAGTGCAGCTTTGTGCTGCCTTGTAGAACATACTTCAATAGTCAGATTATTGCAGCATTTATTTTCATGACTGCTACTGTTACTGCTTTAATTTGCTACACCAAGACCAAACTTAACCTCTGTTCGATCTAAGACCAACTCCAGGTGTAAGGTTAAATAGGCCTGCCCATAATCAACTGTGCTGCGTCACAGCTCTGTGACCCTACGATCGGTGCTCATCTGCATTTGTAAAGCCCTGAGCCAGCAATGAGTGCAAACATAACTCGGTTATAAGGGTAGAAGGACAGATGTTTCCAGCATTCTGCCGTTACATTTCCAGCAATTAGGTCAGTACCATATTTCGCTGCTTTGTGACAGACAAAGGCACGTGTGAGTGAACAACGTGGCCAGGGTTGTTGCCAATCATTCGAACCAGTGCCCTCATGATCACTAGTCTGACACGTTGACCATTACACAAACAAACCAAACCACTTTTCTTCATACCTGTTCTGTAGGACTTGCATGCTAAATGTGAGTATGTGTTTTGCCAGTGGTGTAGTAGACACGGAGAATGTGAACCCAGAGGACATGGTCGACCATGGCGGTGGCAGAAAGCTCTCGGCAGTAGACATCGCCACTCCTCGTGTGAGTGCAGACAGACACAAGCTCTACAACCCTAACCACTACCAGGATGACAATGTGAGTCTTTCAATACTTTCCTGTTAATTCTACCATGCCTTTTCTAAGATTTTGCTAACTTTTTTACTTAAGATTTCCTAAGAATAGTTTTTTGTTGGAATTTTTGAGATTGTTCTGTGCACTTCTAAAGGCACATAGAGAGTGAACAAAATGAACTGGAATGCAGCACAAGTGAACTGAACTGTCATTCTTAGCTGACTATTCTTAAGTAACGGTCAAGCTTATGGTACGGTTGTCGTTTGTTATATGACTGTCTGTCTCTCCGTCTGTAGCAGACATAGCCTGAAAATTTTTTACACAGATAATTAGCTGTGTGTCTTAAACCTAGGCATGCAAAATTTCAGCGATTTAGTGTAAGGGGAGCATTTTCAGAATTGGGGTTGAATGGAGGGGGGTAAAAAAATGTGCATTTTTTAAAGGAAAACTTGCCTTATCTTGGAAATAGTGAGAGATAAGATCAGGGTTACTGTTAATCATTAATAGGAAGTGGCATACGCCCTGTCAGATGAGATGAAAATCATTAACCGTGAATGACCTTGAAGGCTGATATGGGCTATTATGGCTAAACAGTACGAGATATGACCTTGGTTGGTATAGATCATTAATAGGAAGTGGCATATTGGCTTTCAAATGATTTGAAAATTATCTACCTTTTATGACCTTGAAGGTCACTGACAACCAGTACAGTCAGCTATTTCAGTGACACCTGGGTTTCTTGTAGTTCATTACTGTTGCTTTGTGCACACCTTAAGAAGTTTTTTTTCTTATATCAGTTAAGCGTGTTGCCCAATGAAAACAACATACTAGGATGTGAAGTTTTTCTCTGAAAACTGAAACTGTGGGCCTTCAACATCACGCTGTGTGTACAAACACATCTGATTGGTTGATGTAAGAAAAAATGAACTTTAGAAGTGCACAGAATGCCATCAAAAGTTTGGTAGTTCTGTGTAGTGAGATGATTTGTGCAAAAATTGTTACAGAAATTACCATTAGAGGCTGAGCGAGCCAGCATGATGACTGAAGTTGACACGGACCTACTTAATGAAGGTCTGTTGTTATTGCTGTACTGTTCAGTTTACTAATGCAGTGAAATGTCTCTCATGGTTAGAAAAGTCATTTCTGTTGACTGCAGTAGTTGTGTGTTTCGTTTGTTAGAATAGGTTACTTCGCACTGTAAAACTTGCATGTACACCATGTGCATTTTTAAATGATTGATTAAGACATTTTTCATCTCGGAATACTAACATAAGCAGCACATTGGGGCTCTTCTGGCATTGATGCGCTATTTAAATTTATGTGCACTTTGTAGTTTTAGGTATTATGTGTCTGTCTGGATAGGCTGCATTATGGGTATTGCCTGTCCATCCATCAGTCTGTATGTAGTATACAGGCTTCTAAATTGAAAACAAAAAAGCATACCTAACTGTGCAGTAACCGGAGTGGAAAATCAGTAGAAATAGAACTGGGGCTTTACTATCTTGTAGGTGACACTGTGTCATTTGTGCTGTGGGGCATAGCACAGTGTCATTTGTCAAGTGCAGGAGATGACAGTGTGCTGATAGTCAGTAGTGGCACAGTGGACATGTGGCACACGTTGACACACAGTGTCATGTTTGCAGGTGATGACACTGTGCCGGCAGTGAGTAATGTCGATGCAGTTATCAATGAGTTATCGAATCACAACACTCGGTCAGTCAGTCTGTCTGTCTGTCTGTCTGTCTGTCTGTTTGTCTGTCTCTGATTCATTTCTCACCCATAATTACCTTTCCTGTCACTCACCACAATTTTGGATCTATTTTTGATGAAATTGTCCGAAAAGAAAGAACAAATTCTTGCATAAAGTTCATTACTTAATGAAAAGGTACCATTTATTAAGATGCAGCTGTCCATCATCGTAAATTATGAAATTACTATTGCCAGACCAGGACAACCCATGAAGTTATCCTGATTACTTGGAGCTGTATTTTGAATTTGGTTAGTAGTAGTAGCAATAGTAGTAGTAGTAGAGTGAGTAATAGTAGCATTTTGTTGCTGCTGCTGTTGTTGTTGTCATAGTGTGGCTGAGCGGAAGCAAGCGATGTCTCAGTTATTACGTCTACTTCGTTTCAGTCAAGTAGACGTCATGTCTCAACACTTCAAGACCATTCTGCTCTTGTTGCTTGAAACGCTTGCCGACGTCAATGTACGTTACGGTGATGACACATTCGCCAGTTTTACCAGTTTCTGGCACCAGTTACTGGCACAAAATTGCACACGTTCAGTCGGCGACTGGTACCAGTAAAAATCTGGTACCAGAAAGTATGACACTTTGACTGGTTGCTGGTACCAGCAACTGATGCCAGAAAACTGCCCAGTGTGTCATCACCATTATGCTAGTCTGCTTTCTTTCTCTTTACTGTTCTGATTTAGCTGTAAGTGGTCTAGTTGTATGGCAGTCGGACTTGAAACTTGGATGGTTTAATTTGAGTCATTGTAGTCGTATGCGGGTTACAGTAAACACAAGTTTGCATGTATTTTAATGGCAGCCATTCACACTTCGAGTTCTGTATGAGTGCGGGTTATATCATATGAGCAGTTTCAGTGTAGGTTGTTTTTGTATCGAACTTGTACGAAGTAAGCAACATGTAAGTACTGTAGTATTAATTTAATTTCTGCAGGCTATGACGTGTATTTGATATCAGAAGTTAAACATTAGCATTGCAATGGAATATTCCTTTTCACACGCAACAGCTGGTTCTGCTATAGCACATCTTTGCCATCGCAGTTCTGTTTCAACACTGCAAGCTATTATCACCAGATCTTCACTGTTGGCTGCCTGGAAGACTTTAGTTTCAGAATCAGTAAAGCTTTTCTATAAATTCTAAAGGGGTCACCCGAGCAAGGGTGCTAAATGAGAGGGGTAGAGAAAATTTGCGATTTTTAGCCAATAAGTCACTGTATATCAGAAACGGTGCTAGATATGGCTTAGGTTACTATTAATCACTAATAAGAAATTGTACACAGGCTTTTTGATTGGCACCGAGAGTAATGAGCTTGGATGACCTTGAACATTAAAATAGGGGTTTTTATGGATTTTTTGCAGCATTTTTAGGCTGTGATACACAATTCAAAAGCGAATTGCACCGAAAGCACTAGAGATAGACCAGAACAATCTGTGCGTGAAATTTTTAGCATTAAACGTAAATTTCTTCATTCCAAGTCTCGACCCGCTATGTTCAAGGAGCCTGTGCACAATGGCATTAGATAGGGGTGCTTCTTGAAAATGCGCTCTTTCAGACTATCAAATGGTAACTGCTGTGCGATACTGGTTACACACTCTAGCAAATATCCATGCAGAGCGATATTTATACTTGCCTTCATTAGCATCATCGTGTCGATCGCTACAATCGGTAAGCTTAGATTGGTTCGCAGTGGGCCTTCATACATGCACTGCTGTTGCGCATTCCCTTTGGGTTAACTAGGCTTTCCTCTTTGCAACTGGTTTCATGTACGGCTGCTCAGTTCTGTAACAGTACAATAATTCAGTAGCTGTGATGTGAGGATGACATACTTGCAGTGGCATTGCATAAGTCGAGAGAAATGATTCACTGACAGTTTGAGTGCTTACACTCTTACTGTATTGCGAGTATATAAATTGTGCTATACTGACCATTGTACAGGAGGACATACGTGCGATGGCGTTGCGAGTGTTGAGAGAAATGATTCGTTGTCAGCCGGAACGCTTTCACTCATATGCCGAGCTCACGATTCTCAAACTGCTCGAGGCTCATAAAGACCCTTTCAAAGAGGTACGCTTGTCGATTTAGCATTACGTCCACCAATTGGAAACCAATATCTCAGTGATGTAGCCATAGGGGCTGTCGGTAGATAGGATGGCCCCCAACTTCAGTTGTAAATGCAAGTTCCTACGGTTGATCTGACCAAATTTTTACTTGCTACATGGATTTTAAGCGCTTTTTCATGCCCAAAAATGTTGCACCTGGCATAGTACAAATGTCAAGTAATGTATTTGTGTTCCATCTGTTAACTCAAAGTTTGACATGGGAAATAGGGACTAAAACAAATGTACTTCAGTGTTTACTTTCTATGAAAAAATCTGTCCGCCATCTTAAAATGTAGTTCATTGGCTGCAACTTGGTTGCTATGGCTAATATTTGCACCATATTTGGTACACAGATAAAAAAACAGAGTTCCCCACAAGTTTTGTGCTCAGATTTTACTTAGAACTGCATCTGCTTCAAGGTGGCAACCAGTGGCGTTGTGGAAGCAGGGTCGATTTTCCCCATTATCTTACCCATGGAGGGATGGCCAGGCTGAGTTGATCAGACATTGCATGTGTGCTGCCAGGTAAATCATGCAGCTGAAGAGTGTGCCACAGCATTGGCACATGCAATCCCCGCTGAGCAATGTGTCACAATCCTGAACCCATTCATTGAGACTCACGAGTTCCCGTTCAACCTGGCAGCCATCAAGATGCAGATCAAAGTGATTGAAGCTGCGGAGGAAGATGGTGACATCGTCCGCTCACTGCTGCCTATGCTCATTCCTCGCCTCCTCAAGGTCTGTCAGTTAAATAAATAAAATAAAATACACATATTTATAAAGCACCATAATGTCTTAACTTCAGAGATGCTAATGGTCACCAATTAGAGGATGCCATCAAAGCCTTTTGCCTGTCAAAGAAATAACTTCAAAGCATACATGCTAATAATCCTGAAACATTTTATTCAGCTTACTTACTTGGGATTAAACCCAGGCCTGGCTGATAGCCATTTCCGGCTCAGTGCGTACTGTGCCAGTGAGCTACAGAGACAAGCCATCGCATTATTCGCATTCCATCAATATCTCAACCTCACCTGTTTGTGAAATCCTTTTTCTGACTATTTCCTAGACTGCTCTCATCTACCCAATTTCAGTGGTCCTGCCAGTAGTTTGTATTACTTAGGCCACTTTAAAAATCCTAGTTGATCGAACCAGACCTACTTTTTGGTAGTGTAACGTTTATAATGTTGGACTTAAAGTTGATTGAACAATTGAATATGACTCCCGGTTGGGTTGCTGTTTTGTGGTTACTACTGTATAGGATGCAGACAGGTACACCATTTTAGGCTTGAAGTGGGACAGTATGGGCCAGCGTATTACCATATCTTTCGTCAGACAGTTACAGAATGAATGAAAATAATAATTCTGTACAGAATATTAGATCTGCAGCCAAGCTCAGACGGTTCCCACGCCGACACTTATTTTTCCACATTAAGCCCCGAGGGTATGCAAATTGAATACTGGCCCGCTTGGTTGGGGTCTAGGGCACGTTTACCTGTGTTGGGTGGCAGGTGATCACATATGGCAGATGACGCTCGGTGTATTGTGCAGGGCTATGACAACAGTGAGAGCAGTGTGCGCAAGGCGGCCGTGTTCTGCCTGGTCGCCGTCTATCTGGTGGTCGGAGAAGAACTGAGACCACATCTGGCACCACTCAGCACCAGCAAGGTACAGCACGTGACATTCAAATAAAAAAGGCACTTTTTTCTTTCTGTAATAGTTCAGTTGCATAACAATACACTTGAATGAAATCGTGAGTAGATGTAGCTGAAACAATACAAATTCAAAATATTTGAACAGAATTCTTGCTACAGATATCCTGTGTGCTCCCTCATACCCCAGTTACCCCTCGTTGAATTGGGGACAGGAAATGAGTGGGAAAGAGGAAAGGAACAGGGCTAGGCAAGGGAGGGAAGATGGGAAGGAAAGGGGAAAGGGAACGGAGGGTAGGGGAGAAAAGGTCAAACAGCCTGAGTAAAAATTCTGGCTGCAGCCTTGGCAGCAGCAGCAGCTGTGGTTGTAGTAGTAGTAGTAGTTACGGCCGATGTGTGTGGGTGTTCGTAGCTGAAGCTGTTGAATCTCTACATAAAGCGTGCCGTCGCTCAGAAGAGCAGCGAGTCAAGTGCCGATAGCTCCAAGGCGTCGTCTCCCGTCTCGGTCGTCGAGAAATCTGTCATCAACTGATAGCAATACTGGCGGCACCGAGTGATATATAATCTCAGACAAAGGCCCCTTGTCTCGGCCTCTGCCTGAAAGGGCTCATGGCCGGATTGAGCACTGCGCTGCAGTCTAAGGCTCCCAATTTTACAGGCCCCCAGTTTATGCTGTGGGCCAGTGCCAGATGAAGGCTAACGAGGCTGCCATCTTTTAAGGGCCTAGCCCCCAGTTTATGCAGTGATGGGAGGGAGGGACGGAAATGTCCCATGACTATCCACTGTCCCGCCTATGGCTACCAGAGACCTTAGTCCAGCGCCCTACTTATGGCCAATTTATGCTAAATTATGCAAACCACTTGGCACAGCTGTGTGTAGTCATGAAGAATAACTTGCACTGATGCCACATACTCAAAATTGTGCTTTGAGTTTGTTTTACGTCTTGTTGTTTTTGGTTGTGAACTGTAATATGTAGGCTGCATGTTTGAAGTATGTTGAAATTTATCCTAAATTGGTAATTTTCTCAGCTGCCTAAATCAATGTGAGATAATTTTTTACGTGGCTTTTAGTAAAATCCTGGAAGAGTGCATTCCCTCCAAGATAAAACTGTTGAATGGTGTCTCCTCACCTCAAAACGCTGCCGCCGTCTAGATGTTTGTAATGTTTATGCAGATAACTTGATGCCATCATAACAGGAGGGTGAGTGGGGAGGGGAAAATTGCCCTTCCCTAAGTTTTAGCCTGATGGAAAATTTTTCGCTTGGTGGAAAATTTTCTTCTATAAAAATATATAATTTGGGTCCGGAATTCCGCCATTTGTAGGGAATTTGGGAGTGGAATTAAAATTCTAAGCATGCATAAACTCTTATGTTGGAAATATGCAGCCGTCTGTCCGAAAAATTGCAAAGTTTTCCCACTTTTCACCCTGTTTTCTTACCCCACAACGCTGCTGCCTCTGCCCCTATCACTTCTGATATACTTGTGACCACTGTGCGTTGTGCCTTACTCTCCATATGTGTGTCTGTGTCTGTTTGTCTGTCTGTCTGTCCGCCTGTGTGTCCATGTGTTGTTGTTTGCTTGCCTTATGTGTTTGTTTAGGTAATTCTCGTTGCTTGGCAGTGGGTGTATACGTTGCCGTGTGGTGTCTGTCAGCTACCCGTTGCTGTAGTTAGGCTGCGTTCACATAGACACGAGTACGAGTACGTGTCCGTGTTTCCGTTTATGGCCCGTAGAAGCTTCACTCATGCAAGTGGAACATTCACGGTGATTTGTACAAGCACACAACTAAACGCATGTCGGCTATATTGAATAAAATCGAATCAACGAAATGCTTCGCCATTAAAACAACAATATTCCGCTACAAAGTTAATATTTTTACAAACCGCACATCTCTAACGATCAACAGTTTTACGATGACGACAGTTCTGATGTCAAATGTGTGCCACGGTTTTTAGAAATTATATTAATGCTATTTACGAGTAGTTTACTTTCTACAAGTTGGATAAAAACATGACCTGCACAGAAACTACTCGTACAAGTGAAATTTACAGGTAACCCGTACTCGTTTGTATGTGAACGGCCGCCATTGAAATACATGCAAACTCGTGTTTGCCGGAACTCGTATACGGGAACTCATACAGTGCCGGACTCGTACTCGTGTTTATGTGAACGCAACCTTAGGCTTTGAAGAATTCAATGCTTCCAGCTGTTGACTGGCGAAAAAGTAGAGATGAGAGAAATATGTTTTAATTTTTTTATTTCATGGCATTTGAAATTATATTACACAAAAGCTCATAAAACACATTGAATAGTACCCAGTCATTGAAAACCAAAGCAAAAATCCTGCGTCATAACACATTAGATGCAAACAGTTTTGTTTCAGTGAAACTTTGAAAGCAAACAGAAACAAACTGCACAGATACTTTTGAGGGTTCAGCCCAAAAAAATTGTGGATGGGGGTGTTTAGGGAAAAACGGCAACTGGGAAGCATAGCATTTTACGCCTTGATGTATCAACCAGCGTATTTATTTAAAGAAAAACTGATACGCGCCGTGACGTTGCCTAGTGCAGTTTGTGTGCAGTTAAGCATGCATCGTACACTGATCGACAAGTGTAGAATGTAAATAATGTCACCCTGAACTGGCTCAGTCACTATACATGCGTGTGTTATATGTAATCGGTCTGTCTCACTGTGTGGGTGCAACATTGCGCATGCCTATACAAGTCAATAAACTCTGTGTCTTACCCTATGTACTCTCTTTGTGTCCCAAAAAAACTGTCATTTGCTACTTTCTTCGAGCACCGATTTGAAGTTTCGAAGCACGTCTATACATGTAGACATGTTGAAATAGGGCCGATCTTCTGCTCAAAACATTCCTACTCCTTCCCTGGGGAACATTCATACAAATTTTGGTTTTTCGGTGCCTTTTAGTTTTCAGATTTTTGACCATATGGCAACCATGTCATAGACTGGAACCATGCCAGAAAAAGCAACAGGATGGACCGGTGGATCAGGGAAGCGATACACACCAGAAGAAAAAAGAAGACAAGTCGATGAACTGAGGTTAAGGGTCTTACCATTTAACTGATATTGCAGTGGCAAACGTTAATCATTTCAGAATATTAGATATTGCATCAACTAACCCATGAGTTTATTTAAAAGCAATATATATAAACAATGCTGACGTTCACTGTAGACACTGCATTCACACTCGCTAGATCTGTTAACACAATCAGTCACTTCAACATCAAGTGTCCACATCAATTAACTCAACTCGAGACATATATACAACGGCCGTTCACACAATGGAGTCGAGGCATGGGAGACATCCTCAGAGCAAATGCTCAAGCCCTTAAATTTTAGTCTGGTAAAAAATTGCTGGAAAATCCTATTCTAAAAATACAAAATCACCCATTTTGGCCTTTTCAGGACTAGGCGAATTTAGGTGGGAAAAAGAATTTTTAACACCCATTGATCTTTTCTGTTAGCAACACGCTAGTTGTCTTTCGGAAAATTGCAACTTCCTGCCCACCACAACTTTTTTGCCCACGATAATAATGGTTGATGCACACAGGTCTGCAACTTGACTAGAAAAACCCCCTGTGCATTAACATGGTAAGTTGCCGTTGATACCTGTCCACGACATAAAAGACTGCACATGCAACGACACCATAGCTGCATAAACCGGAAATTATAACAAACACCGTACGTAAAACAGATAAAAGATTTTGAAAAAAATTTGCAGTCTAAATATTAATTGAGGTTCCGTAGCACTGTACGAACGAACGTCATATGCTGGCAATGATACAAGACACTGCAGCAGAGTTTGTGCATCATGTCTCAAATGGCCAAACTACGACTTCTGCACTTCACAAGGTAGTGTAGCAACAGTATGAGATGGGCCAAACTATAGTCATTTACGTCAAGTTTCTTTGCGACGCTGCACGGCCAAAAATTATTGAAATCGGCCAACGTTTTGTGGAGATATTCAAGAAATAACACTGTCACAGTTATACTCTGAGACACAGTGTACATATCAGTATTACACTGAGATTAGATGCCAGCCTATAAGACATCACACACGCCCCCAGTGCGTCTTACTAGCAGGACGATGCAGCAATGCATAATAAATGGCATGGCATGATTAATGAAATGGAACACACTTTTGCAGCCATGGCCAGCGGTGTTGTGGTTGGAGGAGGCAGGAAGTTGCAATTTTACAACCAACGGTTATAAATATCCGACAGAGGAGACGATAGGTACTCAAAATTTCACTTCTACATCTAAATTTGCCCAAAAAGGGGATTTCCAACCACAAATTTTGTATTTTGGAAGACTATTCTTGGAAGAAGACGAAGTTTTTGACGAGCTAAAATTTCTGCCGGCCCGTTTGACAATGCCACTGAGCGCCAGATCGGCACAATTACGTAACTCAATCATCGACAAAATGACAGTTCAGTACATGCAGAAAGCAATCTTCAGAATTCTATGACACAACTGCGCACCTCGGGAAGCGGTATGCAAACGCAATAATCGAATCTACTACTTTAGCTAAAGTGAAGCAAGTGGGCAACCAAACACTAGGCTGCAGGGTTGGCTTAGATTCCAGAAGAGGGCAACACTGGATCAGGGGCTCACATGAACGTTCAGTTCAGCCACACTTTGCTTTACATGTAATACTGCAGTATAGAAACATAAAAAAACCCTATAAATCCTGCATCAGGTAAAAGCAACAAAACTGTGTACTGGTACACTTGCAACGCTGAATTAATGGTAAGTTTCTGTACTCTGTTAACACAAGGGCGACAGAGAAGTGCTAGCTTCCAGCGGCAGCAGCGTCAGTGGTAGCACGCTCGGCAATGCTGAAGAACCTCGCGACAGCCACATCACAGACCACGGCGTCATCAGCGCTCAGCTGCACCACTGGTCCGTCGTACTGGGCATCGTGCACAATGCGATCGCGCAGAACATTCCACTGGTGCAGGATCGCTGAATAGTCCGCAGCCTTCTGTGTGTTGCCCTGTGCATTGTAGAGTCGCAACAGACCACGATAGTCGTACTCCAGACCGCTGTAGCCGTCACCAAACAATTTACGACCTACACAGAGAGATGCATGCAATACAAAGGTGTTTGGTCTGTACGAAGAGGCGTAATAAACGTTAGGATACAACAGATCGTGGCAATTAGATTCGGGTCCTCCATTCGGAAGGGCTGCCTGTTTATATGACAAAAAAACCGTACTTAATTAATGCTGAAATTACTATTTAACACAAACCCTAACCCTATCCCTAACTGTGATGGCCTTTTGGAATAGCAGCCCTTCGGAATGGCATGCCGACACTGGCAGTTGTATTCCAGACCACTGTAGCCATCACCGAACAACTTACGACCTATGCAGAAGTGCACATTCACATGCAGGGGCATCTACATCCATAAAGGACTACATTTCCCGGGGGGGGGGAGAGGGGGGCAAATTATAGACTTATAATTCGTCATAAATTTCTTAATGCATTCACTAGGACATTAATGTAAAAAAGTAAAGTCGTTCAAAGCCACAAGGCTCACATATCAGCGCTGATCTCAGTGTCCTTAGCCCTCAGCCAGAGACCAGCTTATATTGCGAGACCATGGATATGGGCCAGCATAGTGCACCACGGGATGTGCCTGTTTATGCCCCCAGCATTCACTGGTACTTAGTGCACCTACACATGAAGAGATGGCAAGGCTGAGTTGATTGCACCATTCTAATACCATAAAACTTTAAGCCATGTCCCAAATACAGGCTGGGGGTGAGGGTGAGTGAGTAGGGTTTAACGTCCCACCTGACACAGTATAGGTCATCACAGGCTGAACGGTAGTTCAAGCCCTGTGTTAACGGCGACTTCTCTTTCTTATGGGAAAGCCAAAAATTCGACCCCCCACAGAATCAAACCCCTGACCCGATTG
>Ga0209367_1006093_pt1 | contig 16723 bp, 14 predicted proteins | sample WorMetLIZISLAND2_FD_187412 | JGI IMG/M metagenome (GOLD analysis project Ga0209367, IMG submission 187412) | Marine gutless worms symbiont microbial communities from Max Planck institute for Marine Microbiology, Germany - Olavius geniculatus... ... | reverse complement strand
GACCGTTGACCGTCTAAGTAAATATAGGCCTAAAGCGTATTCAGGTCGGCGTAATTGTAGTACTGTCGTCAGTTGCGATCATGGAGAGTTCGTCGTCATACGTAGCGATAGCTAAAGGCCGCGGTTTTCTGTAGGCGTGCGATAATCAACTATACAAACGAGTGAAGAAAGAGGATATGGCTTAAGTGCTGTACAAATCCATGTGATGACGACTCAGCGAAGATCGAAAATGGCGAACTGAAATTTTTTTTATGAACACTGTGTCCAGTAAAAAATGGACCTTGGCACATATGATGTTTTCATGTCCGTCAATTTCATGTCCGTCAAATTCAGGTCCTGCATTTTCAGTCAATCCGTTTTCCATACAAGCATTCACCAACAGTGGCGTATTTAGGATTTGGCAAAGGGGGGCATGGCGAGCACGCGGAGCGCGAGCCTATAACGGGGGCCTGGGGGCAGAGCCCCCAGCGGGGTCCAGGAACTTTTTGCTTCTGAATGTTCAATGGAAACCGCAAATTCGCCCATTTTTCTGAAATTTGGAAACGCAAAAGACCATCAAACATTGTTGAATTGTGCAATTTTTGCTGGAAAATGGCAAAAAACGCACCTTTTCATATAAAGTCGCCTGTAAAAAATTTTCATGGTCCGGCCAAAGGGGGAGGGGGCCATCGCACCGTGGCCCTCCCCCTAAATACGCCACTGTTCACCAACACAATACTGAGTGCAGTATGTATAGAAGTAAGTCAGTAAATATTCAAGTAAATATAGCGTGTCAACTGTGAATAAACTCAAACGCATAGCGTGTGCGAGCAAGCACAGGCAGTTAAAGAACAACATCGGCACAGTCACAGGAAGCACTGGGGCCACTGTCCCCTCCTCTAGAAGACCACGAATGATAATTATCTATAGTGTCAAGACTGTGCTAATTCTCCACCGGACAGTTCCACAGCAAATGGTCAAAAAGTAAACGTAAAAATAAAGACAATGGCGGTGAATATCTCTTAATAGGAGACCCATCACAGAGCTACGAAGCACCACCTGCCACACGGGATCATACAGTTTTAGTTGCCACTCAACATAGGTGAACACGCCACACCTTAACCCTAGCCAGACAGACCGGTACTCGATTTATCTACTGAGAAACGATGGGAGATGAGTTGACCTTGATGTCGGTTAACTACTTTTGGATGGTTTACCTGTCCGCCGACAGTCACTCGTCCAGACAGTAACCACCTGATAGTGTGAATCGAACCCACAATCTATCAATCGCAAGTCCAACACCCTACCGTTACATCAGCAAGCCAAGTTCAGTTGTAACAACAGACACATGTTTACATCTTACAGCAGTAATTTTCAACCGGGATTCTGCGAGCATCTGCCAAGGGTTCCGCGGCTGGTCAGTAAAAAAATAAAATAACAGCATACGAAATTACGTCAGACCAGGCCACAGAACTAGAAAGCACCAAATAGGCTTAGATCTACTTAGTTCTAAATTAGCTCTTCTGGGCGTCTTTTTTGCACAGGCCTACAGCGTTGAGTATTTTTCTTGTTGACAGTCTTAGCATGTTTGCATTAAACAGAGAACACTAATAATTTAACGTATTAGTGCTAGTGGACTCGCAGTTCATGGGGTTCCGTAAGTGATCTTCACACTTACGTAGGATTCTGCTGCAGCAAAAAGGTTGAAAAACACTGTCTTACAGTATAACACAGCGCGCTTTAGCAGATGTTTCTACGCCAGCGAAGTCATCATGAGACGACCACGAGTTGCCAACTGACGACTCAGCAGCCTCCTCAGTCGTGCCGGTCGACAACACGTTTGTTGTGGCAGTGGATGCAATCGAAGACGCAGTTGGAGCATCCGTTCTGTCGCAAGTGGCCGCCGCCGTATCTCCTGTCACAACGTACGAGCCACTGACTGCTGGCAGCGAGTGGTTTGACTGAATACGTGTAGATGATAAACTATGTTCAGCTGCTGAATGGTAGAACGACGACACGGGGGTACCAGAGTCAGCATCGCAGATCAAAGACGTGTTCCGCTGTGCTTCTGTAGCAGTAGTTTCACTGACTGCCGGTGATATCACGCTGCTACTGCTGGTGTGCACGAATACAATGAATATTACTCAGAACAGTTGTAACAAACGTTTCTATTTTTCTTTCTAATGGTTTTTATATTTAAAAACGTTGTAAAATCATAACAAAAATAAGGATACATAAAAACGGTTATTGCAGAAATCAAAATGCTGCAGAGTGCAGATGAAATAATTGAGCATTGTGTATTCAAAACACCATCAATCCGTCATAACAGCCTGTTGTTACCCTTAGCAACTTTTAGGTAATGTCATTACTACGTCAGAACAAGTAACATGAAAATAATCTTTTTATCACGTTTACAAATGTTCATATATTTTTTGTCAGAAAACACGTTTACAATCGACTTTTTTTTACTTTTGACGTTTTTTTGCAACGGTGAGTCAAAAATGTTATAGCACCAGTTGTGCTGTTTTGAACTGATGTCTAATTCTAATTGACTAGGAAAAAATGCTATACGCATTTCTAGTTTGATCCTAACTGCAACCTTTGCTAATTAATGTCTGTAGAATTTTAGAATTACCCATCAGTGCTGCAGATGTGCTTCAGTGCCGTATTTTCCTCCTCATAACTCAACACGTTTCTTGTCGGCAGTGACTGGTTTGACCGTGTGACCAAACCAGCTTCGACTCTCTCCTGGTACACAGTTGTCTGCTGAGCGTCTGTGGCAGCTGGTGACGTCACGCTGCTGCTGTACACTTGCTCCGTCACCGTATCTTCCCCGTTATCATCATCATCGACATAACGATGGGAATTCTGGGTGCGTGTGGAATTACCGGCGGCAGCGGTGAAAACCTGTTTGAGAGTAGTTTCGTCGTCGCCGGAGATGGTGTTGTCGCGTTGTTGAGAGCTAGCGGAAGACCCATCACGCTGCGGTGTTGTTGACGACGAAACGATGGACTTCAGACCAGTTTCATCATCATCGTCATGATTATGGTCATCAGTGCTGGTTGATCGCAAAATAAACGGACTCACGACGGCAACTGCAGGATGCCGAGATGTCGCTGTTGTTGTTGTTGCTGCTGCTGCTGATGATGATGATGATGCAAAACAGTCGTAATTGCCAGCAGCTGTGGCTGGTGTCATCAGGAGAGGTGGCAATCCATCATTTGCAGGTGACGCTGGAAAGTCTAGCTGGCTAACATTAGCAACAGAGCTTTGGTTCGGATTCGGGTTTGTGTTAGGGCCCCGAGATGTCGCCGTAGCTGCTGGGGATGATGTTGTCACATAGTTGTTGGCTGTTGCCGGCGTCATCAGAGAAAGTGGCAGTCCATCACTGCCAGGTGATGCCGGCAAATTGAACTGGTTCATGGTAGTAACAGTGTGTTGGCTAAAGTTCAGGTTATAGTCACGAGATGTTGCTGCCGTCGCAAAGGTGGGAGAAGGCAGTAATCCGTCGTTGTATGGTGACGTTAACAACGCCGTTGAACAGTTGCCGGCGTACTGATCTATGTGTAGCGGGCTCGTGGTAATATTAGCCACAGTGTACACGATCTGGCTAGTAACAGTCCGAGTATTAGGGTGTCTGCTGGGCTGGGGAGGTCTTCCGTTGCTAGTACTGACAAAAAGCACACATACAGAACAATGTCAACATCTGTGTCTCAGCTATCCATGGTAACACCACGACTCCACGAGTCTAGCAACTGATGAATGCGTCTATAAAGGGTCAGCTGCTTCACCCCTAGATTCCACCAAAAGCTGTCTCGAAAACCCCATTACAAGCCCAATACAGTTTACGTGACACCTTGACTGGTCCCACAAAGTGGAAAACTGACTGATGCTTCTGGCAAGTGAGTGCACGTGTTAGCTCTAGCAACACTGTGCGGCTGGCTCAAAGCAATAACCAAAATTTTTTGTAGGGGGTTGACCTTCCCTTTTCCCTTCCCTTCCTTTCCCCTCCTTTGCTTGCCCTTTTCCACTTTTCCCCAAATCCAGCCTGGGGATTTGGGGGCTCGCTGTAAGCTCCCAGTGGGGTCCCAAATCCAGAAGAAAGTTTGAACATCAAACGCATTTTGACACGTATTATTCGGCTCTCAAAGTGAATCTTGTGCCAAAGATTAAACCCGTTAACCTCTTCCTTGAACTAGCTAGTAACAGTGTGAGCAATGAGTATTATGTTCAATACTGGATGTACGAGAATGAAAATAAAGGAAGTGCATATTTACTGCATGCAAATGTAACGATCTGTTTCAGAGACTTATTCCTCTCAGACAAACACCACATATGCAGAATAATGAGTAGTGGCCTGTCATAACCAAGAACCACCATAGCCGATGCTGATCTTAAAGGTCCATGGCCACAGTCAAACTCACTCATGCAATTTATGTAGATTTAAATTAGACAAGTCACCATGTTGGCATGTAGTCTCTGAAACAGATCGTTACAAGTCAGATTATTATTATTATTATTATAACCGTGCTTGCCGTTGCACAGCACCTACCGTTTGGAACTCTCTAGCCATTGAAGTTACAAGTAACTGTTCACTGACTGTGTTTAAACCCAGGTTGAAGACACACATCTTCCGTCAGACATTTAACCTCAGCGACTAGTTCTGTCCGCCAGCACCACTGAAGTCTTTTTAACACATACTGGCGCTTTACAAGTCAGATTATTATTATTTTTTTTTTAACCCTCGGTACTCCGTTCCCGAGGGAGCCTAAAAATTAACTATGAAATACAAAGGTGGGTACGATCATCAGTCCGTGCAGTCAGCGGCCGGCAAACTGTCGTGCAACAAAACAGCATTGAAGCGCTTATATGTTTATTATATGTTGATTTGAGCTTCACAAATATACGAAATTAATGTGCAATTTCAAACGAAATGTGGCATTACGTTACTTTAGGCGAAAAATTCTAATTTACCAGCTCCCCCGGTGACGTCATGAGCCTAGCCTAGAGGATCATGAATATTAATGGCTTAGCCAGTAACGTCATCAGTCTAGGCTAGGCCATTAATATTCACGATGTTTATTGGCTAGCGTGATGACGTCACTGGAGGCGCCTACATGCCAACATGGTGGCACATTTTCTACGTGATTTTCGCAGGTCGTCGATTTCAAAGGTAAATTGCTCCGTGGTGACAAAACGCTCGGCGTTAATATTACTGCCAAAATTATCAGAATATTATGCAATTTTAGCAAAATGGATAAAATATATACGTTAATTTTGGTGTCCATGGACCTTTAAGATTTGGTTCAGTATAACCGCTGACTTTGACGGCACTTGGTTCTGCTGGATCCAAATTAAACTATGTCTTTTTTTAATCTTAGATTCGATTAGCTATTTATTGCAGTACAACCAGTGACATCACAAATATGCATTGCGATGCAACAGACTGTTACACTGTTACTTTACTGAACAAACAGAAACAAAAAATAATCAATCGAAACATAACACTTGTTTGCTTTTGACTACTATTATGGTTATCTTTGATTAAAAAATAATAGGATTAAAAACAGTATATGCAGCCATCTGGCAAGATAGACGAAAAACAATTATTAATGGCATGATGGGAGTGGAGCATACATGAGTAGAGGAGACAATGGGCTTGTAGTTGTTGTGGTTGTTGTCATCGTCATCGCTGTCGTTGCATGCGAGTCCAAACCAGCACTGTCACATGATGGCGACGCATCTACACAAGGAGAGAGACATGATTATAACCACAGACTATTTATATGCCCTATATATTTCAGTGTGAAAATAATTCACTTTGTGCTTTGGTGGTGCAACAGTTAAGACGTGGGTAAACAGTACAGTAAGAAAGTCGTAAGTTCAACTCCAACTTCTGCTATCAAGTGGGTGAATGATTGCCTGCAGACTATCTGGTATGTAACCAACCACCCAGATCAACTCAGCCTTCTGTCCCTCTGGGGTACGTACATCAAGTACCAGTTTGCCTGGGTACTTGCCTGGATCAATCAATCAATTAGTCAATTGAAAATAACTTTAAAAACATACTGACACTTCTGGCAAGTGAATGCACGTGTTAGCAAGTGAGTGAGTAGTTTTTTAACGGCACATCAGCATGAAATAGGCCATTTTGTGCCATACGTGGTTAAAATTATTTAAAAGCAGTTAATACATGTACTAAAAGCAAAGTTAAAATACTTGTTAAGATCAAGGCTATTAAGTTAATGTAAAAACAACATTATATACGATTGTAAAAGCCGATATCTTTAACATAAGCGATGATGTTGCGAGATGCAACATTTTCAAAAACGTCCTTGAGTGTGTCCACTCCAAAATATCTCTGCCATGCTGCACTATAACGGGTGCAGTCTACCAAAATGTGCTTGACTGTGAGCAGAAAATGGCAAGCTTCACATACCGGTTGACTCTCTCCCTTTAGGAGATAACAGTTTGTAAGTCTTGTATGACCAATTCGAAGTCAGTTGATAAGGAATGAGTCATAGCGGCTTAGTGATGAACTGATATTGCGACCAATCACCGGTTGCACACTGCAGATTTTATGTGATGTACATTGGTTCCACAGTTGTTGCCATTCTTTTGCACACAACTGGTTGACACAATTTAACAAATCACTGACTGGAAATCTCATGTTGCTTATGGGGACATCCAGTCCTGCTTTAGCAGCGATGTCAGCATCTTCATTTCCTCGGATACCCACGTGGCCGGAAATCCAGCAAAAAGTTATAGATTTACCACTCTTAGTTAGCTGGTTGTGATCCTTCAGGATCTTCAATATCAGAGAATTTTCAACTTTGCAACTGTCAATTGCTTGTAAGTTGGACAAAGAGTCTGAGAAAACCACACAATCTTTACTTCTTGTATGGCGGATTATGTCTAGCACCATGTCCAGTGCATGAATTTCAGCAGGTAAGCAAACTGTTTTGACAAAGTTGGGTGCAAGTTCTAATTCCATCATTGGACCCATCTGTGTAGATCTCAAGGTGGTGTGAAAACTCTGAGCGAAGCTCTAAGAATCTGCGTTTGAACACTTCTGGGTTAGTAGTTGTTTTGTCGTAGCAGCATAAACTGAAGTTGCAGTTAGGGCGTTTGAGACGCCACGATGAAATTGTGGAAATGGCTGTAGGTAAGATATTCTTCTTCTTAAAGCCAAAATTTTGCAAATCGTCTTCAACTCTGAAACCCAGTGGGCAAGTTTGGCTCGGCTTACTGTCAAACTAAGTTTTGAACTTTGAATTAAAAACTGCATTGAATGCCGGGTTATTTGTATTTGCGCTGAGCTTGAGGCAAGGCGAACTTTTTACGTCTCAGAGCTAGTGGAGGTTCAGTAGCCTGAACACATAAACTGACTGCTGGAGAAGTCCTAAATGCACCAAAACACATGCGTAAAGTACCCAGTATTGTGAGAAATGAGAGTAACAGTAATCAAATTCCTCGGACTCTGAGGCAGACATGGATTAAACGTCCCCCTCAAGGGCGGAGAATCTGTTGAAAGAGGGGGCAGATGTCCACAAAATCACCCTTTGGGGGACGTTTTATTTTAGGCCTCCCTCTGAAGGCCTATCGTTCAAACTTTGTTGCCGTTCACGCAACTGAGCAGGTGGCGGTGACTGCTGGTTTTTCCTTGGTGGTCTGGTGGGGCCTCGACCCTCTGCATGGTTGCCAGAACTGGTGGAGGCTTGAGGGGAGGTACGCTGTAAAGTCTGAGTATGTGATGAAGTACAGGCTGGAGACGGGATGACCGAGGCGTCCTTTTGGTCTTCGGGCCACGTAAGATCGGTCTGTGTTGATATAGACCGTGTAGTGGGGCGCTGAGGGCCACCACTTGAACGGACTATCACGGCCATGGATTGACCTTTTGACATAGATTGAATTCGGTTCTCTGATGACACGATCTTACAAGCCTCTATGAAAGAGACCCCTCTTTCCACTTCAACAGCCTGCACTTTCTTTTCCAACGCCCACTTCGGGCACTTCTTACTGGAGGCTGAGTGGGCGCCGGCACAATTGACACACTTTGGTTGATTCTGGCATCCACTGGCGCCGTGATCCACCTGACCACAAGTGGCACAGGTGGTGGCGCCTTTACAGGTCCTGGTACCATAACCATATTTTTGGCACTTGAAGCACTGAAGCGGGTTAGGTATATAGGCTACAGAGAAACGGCAACACAAATGAAACCAATTTTGAGATATTTTGGTATTGTTGGAGAGTGGAAAGTAACTATAAAAGTGTTTGTATTGCGTCTGCTGTCAGAGTCACCTTTAACTGTGATGTTGTGAATATCTGTAACTGCTTGGTTCTTGAGCTCTGTTAGGATTTCGACCTTGTCACAATCGGCAAGGTCTTTACACCGAATTACACCTTTGCAATGATTCAGAGTTCTGTGAAGGGTGAACAATACCGGACACCCCGCCAAGGCTGTGAGGTGACTAAGACTATACTTTGTGCAGATAAAGACGCCTCCAGCAGGATGTCTCCTTTCTGTAGGCATTTGACTGTCTTGAGTTCGCCGCCCGCTGCGGATTTGAGTGCTTTGTCTATTAAAAATAGAAAAAGTTTGTTGATTGGCTTGTCTTTATCAGTACCTTGGATGATGAGCCAGCGGACATAGCCAGTTGGTTCTTTCATTTTGGTCTTAAATTGTTTGTCGACATGAGTTATCATAATTAGAGGAAACCATGGTTGGCAAATCAAAATTCGCTGCCCTTGCTCTACACCCATTGCAGAGTCCCACAGATTTCACAAAGGAGGAAAAAGAGTACGGGATCCACGTGGCAGAGCCCGGCGTTTCACCCACAGCAGATATAGCTCGAGTTATGAGAAGGGTTCGGAGGGTCATCCATTCCTAAAGAGTCAGTCGCCCCCCCCCCTGACCAGAGCTTGCCTACCATGTTCATGCGAGAATGCGCGGCGAGCCAATTTGATAGGGAGTGGCTAGCTCCCTACTCTCCCATCTAGATGAAGGTTTGGGACCAAAGCACTGTGTTGCCCCGGTGCTCCAGAGCTCAAGTACCAGGCTTCCACCTCCGCCGACACGGGTCGCGTCGCACAGCAAACAGGACGCCCTCAGATAGAGGGAAAAGATACTAGAGCCTCCTATTAACGAAACTGGTTAGCTCCAATCGAATGACTTCCGAAAACGAATTTGCAGATGAACCTGTCAGGAGCTGTTGAAAACTGGTTTGTTACCAACCCCCAAGACTATGGACGTTGGAGGATAGATTTTAGGGGGAGGCACGTGTTAGCTCTAGCAACAGATTGCAGCTGGCTCAAAATAATAGCCAGAATTTTTGCTTTGGGATGTTGACTTTCCCCCTTCCCCTTCCTTTCCTTATCCCTTCTTTCTCTTCCCCTTTTCCTCTTTATCCCAAATCCAGCTACAGGATATGGGGGAATGGTGTAAACTCCCAGTGGGGTCCCGAATCCCCTTATATTGCACCTTATCTTGTCCGTATAGCTGGACAAGCATTAGACTAGATTAGATGGGTTACCATCATGAGCCATAGACAACCATTAACCTTTCTGACCTTTTAAAAACTCCACAACAGTAGCTAAACTGAGAATTTAATTAATTAACAGAACTGACGATGATGCATGACCATGATAGAGATAAGCAATTGCGAACCACCTGGTGAAGTATCTGGTGATGTCCCATTTACGCACACTTCATAACTGGCATCTGACTGAATATTCACAAACAAAATGGCAATGTCATAACATCACTGCACAATCGGTGCATTATATTCTACAAATAAATAAAAAAAACTACTGCAAAAAATACACTTCTGCTTTCTTGCTAGCTTTTATGCTGGAGTTGACTTCTGACAATGTTGAACGCACAGCAAACAGTTCAACATAGAAATATCTATCTGTCAAAAACTAGAAGAAAAAAATACAAATATAGAATAAACTGAAAAATAACTGATAATACAAATGTCAATACTGTAACAATTGAAACTGATAATAACGATGCAGTAAAAAAACTCTGTAGTCAAAGCTCACAAAGTGCACAGTGTTGAACTAGCAAAATAGAATAAGATCATGAACGTTGATCATCAGTCATTTTAGGTGGTGAAAAGTCCAAAATTTTAGTTTAATTTTAGTCGATTAAATAATAAGGTAACTTATTTAATGCTTACTCGATTACTTAATCTTTAATTTCCGCAGCCCTAGTATTTCTGGTAACGATGATAGCAAGTGTAATTCATTAATCCATGTGACAGAACAACTTTAGAAGCCATAGTCATTCCTAAGCAAAAACTATACAAAAAGTTTGAGCAAAGAATAGCGTAGAAAAAAAGTGCTTTATAAATATCAGAGCAAAAAACTTCAACAGCTTACAAAGCTATGTAAGGGTGATATGAGTCAAAACTTGAAAACAGCGAAAATGGTTTTGGGGCGATATTATTGCGTGTTGAATTCCAGACTGGCCCTCAAAAAACTAGCCATTCTAAATACTTGGAATATTTTTGCTAAAGAGACTCCGTGACCAGGGCCTAAACTATCGTCAATTAGATACAGTTTTTCAGGCTATTGTAGTAAGTAGAATACTGTATGCTCTTCCAGGTTGGGGCCCTTTTCTCAATAAAGAACTTACAGGAAGAATTAATGCATTTTTCAAAAGAGCATATCGATACGGCTTTACTACTAAAATTACGGAGGTAACTAGTCTACTCGATAATGCTAGTAAGGATCTATTCTGCAATATGTAAAAAGCCCACCATTGTCTGTTTGGTATACTACCTGCTGAGAATGAACATGAACATGAAATATGGAAACGCAATCATAATTTCGTTTTACCTCACTGTAATTCCAATCTTTTTAAGGCTTCATTTCTAAACAGATGTTTGTTTAGTTTAATTTAGTATGTGCAGGCAATTTTAGTTTGGTTTATTTCCTGAGTGTTACATGTTATTTTACTACAATGTAAATTTCATAGTTTCTAGACTTCATTTATCAACAGACACATGTTAAATTGAGTGTAGTGTAGTGTAGCTGAGTTTATGTTTAGTGTTCGTTTTTATTGGTGTATTTCCTGCAGTGTTATAATTTCGTATTTGCTCACAGCAGCGTTAGATGCATGTTTGATGCATCTCATTAAATTAGTCATTCATTCATTCATTCATTCATTCAAATCCCAAAAAAACTCCTAAAATGACTTAGAAAAAGCTAGAAAGTACCTAGAAAAACCTAGCAAAATGTTATAAAATGTTATAAAAATTCCTAAATAGGTTTGTAAATAGGTTTGTAAATTAGGCCCCAGAGTTCTGAACTCCTGAGCAAGATTTAATTAACAGTCAAATGACGCCATTTTATAAATGACCTGAGACGCGATTCATGAATAAATGGGAAGGAATTACCAGCTGTGAGTCATAACGATGCTGTGACTCATAAGAAAGTCGTTCTGACTCACGCTGCTCTTGTGAGTCACCATCTGTCCACAGTGAGTCATCACTCACTAATGATGAGTGCTGAAAACACATGCAACAACTCAACACTGCTACAATGAAAGATAAAAAAACAAGATATAAATAGCTTATAGTTTTGCTGAATACTGTCAGATTTTCAAAACTCTTTCACTGACACATGTTCCAATATATGTGCAAATAATGAGATCCAACAATAGTGTCACACACCACTGTCCATCAATGGTGTCGCTACACTACCGTGTGACATATTAATCTATGAAACTAAAGTATTATGCTGCTCAAAGCTGTTGCTGGTTGATACTTTTTTGATCTGGTTTAGTGGCAAAATTCTGTTCATACTAACTACACTGTGAAGGGCGTATTCAGGATTTCAAGTTAAGGGGGGCGTAAAGTAAGGAGGTCTGGGGGACGAAACTTCTGTCCCCCAGTGGGGTCCAGAGACAAAGCCCCGGTATGGGGTCTGGACCCCCAGAAGCTGAAGCATTTTGTGTATAAAAGCATGAATTTTTGGCAAGGCTTTAGCTAGAACTTTTTTCCTGGGGAGCAAATCCAGAGGGTCTTTCCCGAATCTTCTTTTCTCTTCTTCCCTTTACTTCTCCTTACCTCTGTCCCCTTCCCGGTTTCCTTTATTTGCCCTACCATATCCCCCTTCCTTTTCCTTTCTTTTTCCCTTTTTTCTTTCCCTCTGCTCCTTTGTGCTAAAAGTCAGACACTTAAATTCCAACTAGAGGAGCTGTAGAGTGATGCGAGATCCCCCAGTCTGGTCTAAAATGGAGCTCCAGCCGAAATTAAATTTGGCGCATTATATAGCTTTAAAATGTGAGACCTGTTTGGCAACAATTTTAATTAGGCCTATTTGCCTGAAAATTCATTGACGAAATCTAGTGCAGTTTGAACAATATCGGCAAACAATGGCGCTGCCACAAAGTGACAAATGTAAAAGTGGGATAGAAATAACAGGGCTCCCAGGAGCAAGAAGTGAAATTTCAGGACCCAATGTTTACAAAATTTCAGGACAATTTCAGGACATTTTTGTCAGTTTCACGAGGCTCAAGACACAGAAAGTGCACGTTTTTTCTGTCCTCATTATGTTATTCATTGAAGCAGATCAGTATTGCAGTCCTAAACATGTTACTAAGGCACTGTTATGAACACACTCAGGCAAAACTGTAGTAAGTAAGTAAGTAAGCCAAAAGTACTGATAAGAGTCCTGTTAACTAAGAAAAGTACAAAATGAATGCAATGCCGTAACGACAGCATAACAAAAGTCCATATCAGGACATTCTGACCAAATGAGTAAAATTTCAGGACACTTGGTGATTTCAGGACAATTTCAGAACAATTGTTAAATTTCACGAATTTCAGGACAACTGGGAGCCCTGAAATAATCTGTGAGTGAAGCAAGCTGAAAATTTTTTCAGCTATTGTATGCAAAATTGTCACATTAACTGTGCTATGTGTATTCTAAGCAGTCTGCATTAGGCCTGTTTGCCGAGTCTGGGGCGGCGCCGTGCGCGCCCCCCTCTAAGTACGCCCCTGGCTATAGAAATTTGGAGAATGGCATCTAATACAGCAAAGAATAAAACGCTATACCAAATACGGTTTTTGTGCAAGAATGACATTCAGTCAGTCGCTATACCGGTGACAGATGACACACTGAAATTAGACTACGTTCGTGTGATATCCGTCAATTCTACAGTTCAAGTCAACAAAAACTATGACTTAGTCTTGGACTGCAGTTGCTGACAGTTCACATCTTAGTGCAAAGTGCACACAAAACAGTAGTTCAGAGCATTCATGTTTCGTAAGATACTGGTGTAGCGACGTATTTGCGGTGTGGCAAAATATCTAATGACAGTCTTATTGTAAATTTTGCGCAGAGTGTGCCGACGAAAGTATCGTACAAATTCCTCGAGAATTGACAAAGTTATCAACCTTTTTCAAACACAGCGTAGTATACATACGTGCACTGGCGTTGGGTTATTGTGGTTGCAGCGCACTGCGTTGTTGTCTCCAACGACCGTGTTATAAGCAGGTGCGTTAAACACAACTTGAGTCTGAGCAGCAGTCTGAGCAGAAGCAGGAGGTGCATAGTGAATGTTAACGTGGACTGACATCGGTCGCTGTTGCTGATGATGCACCGATGTTGATGATGACGATGATGATGACGACTGACTGGCTCTTATTTTATCATCCTTCACAACACACAATAGGCCTACTTGAGTTTATGTTTCATCAAGAACAATAATTATCTTTTTCTCTTCATCCACCAAAGACCAAGTCCGATAAACTTGTTTCTTATGCAAAGAGTGAAGTGAAAACCAATTGGACAATTTCTAATCTCCAAGTATTAAAAAGATGCGTATTCATTTGCACTGCAGCTGTCTGGTGTTAATTGGAAATGTTCAGATTAACATTGGTGTCAGCTGCCATTTTCAATTATCTTTTTTCTTATCTGGTAAATAATCACAAATGCTGGTTCTTACAAAAAAAGATAGCATCATTGTTTGACTTCAGTTCACGTTTGTGATTATCTTGGTAGTTGTTCTAAAAGAAAGTGTCAACTACAGTGTTAATCTTACTTCTCAACAAAACATGAACTCATGGAGGCCTAATGTCAATTGGGAAATGCAAACCCATGTTTACAGGGTCCTGGATGACGTGCTAATTTTTTTAACCCTACAAATCTAAGTTTATGTTTACCTGAAACCCGGCACAGCACAACTAACTAACTGCAGCAGGCTAACAACGCCATATTAGAAACAAAGATAATTTGTCATCGATATTTAAAAATTAATAACTCTGCTAAAAAACATTTTTCAACAAAACCAGGTGGTCGCTTCAGCGATTTATCAAAGATCACGTGCAAGAGATTTTCCTCGAATTCGTTCAGATATCACACTTCTATCGTACATTGTCTAGGGGGTTACATCTTTCTGGACACACTCTATGTTACCTGAGTCAAAGGTGATGAATTTGGTGGTTGCCCATCATCATTCAAGAGCAGTTGTTGTTGTAATCTTTGCATTTCCGCCTCAGATTCTCTCTTCTTTCTCTGCTGCTCTTTCCACCTGCGCACTTGTTCCTCTCTGATCCATTTATCCAGTTTTTCCTTCTGCTGTTCTTCTCGTGCTATCTTGAGATTCAATCGTTCGTCTAGCATCCGGGTCATATTGGCCAGGAACTGCGAGTCAATGTCTGACTCTTCTGGTCTCCACTCCCTGTCAGCATTGCAGCAGTCTGTACACACGTTGAAAAACACGCAAGCTGTGTGCATCTCTACATGTAGACCTTAAACCCATTTCAGAGCTACAGCACGTCACTGCATCATCACCTTTCACCTGCCCTACCACCTGACACAAGTAAACACGCCAGCAATATCTGTGGTTTAAACGTATGCTTATATCTTGCCTGAAGGATTGGGGGCTAAATCCCCTCCCCCTTGTCTACGCCACCGCCCTTTCCTTCTCTTTCCCTTCTTTTTCTTCCATTTTGTTCATTTTTCTTGAAAGTAGGATCCCTTGAATCTAGCTAGGAGGTCTGAGGAAGCGCTGTAAGCTCCTCTAGTTGGGGTCGAGAGCGGAGCCCCAGCCGAAATTGAATTTGGTGCATTTTAGCATTAAATATGACATCTGGTGAGAACAATTTTACTTATTTTGCAAAGAAATTACTGACCAAATTCAATGCAGTTCAAGCAATAAAAGCAAAAAAGCATGGTGGTAGCCCAAATTTAAAAATGGTGGCTACAAGTATTCTGTGAGCAAAGCAAGCAGAAAAAAAAACTAGAGCATTGCAGAATTGTCGCATTTTGCGTTATATGTATTTCGGTATTTTAAGCACTTTGCCATAGAAAAAAATCTCCCCCAGTTTTCAATTTTTTACTTTCCCCAACTTTTTCCAGGAGGCATTTGCCTCCACCGCTCAATGAAGTGGACGCCCCTGCTGATAAACCTTTTGTCAACTCAACAGTTTGCCTTTGTACTAGTTATTAATGCGTTAATGCATGCGTTAAAAATTAACGTTTCTACAGCTCTACTTTGTACTTAAGACGTGACAAGACCAATACCTCGGTCTCAAATAAACATAAGAGTGAATACACCAAAGTTAATGAAAGATAAAACAGACTGTACAAAAACAGAAAAAAAACAATACAACAAGAATAATGCAAAACACCATAGTGCACTATAAAGCTACTCACGGAACATAGCAGGGTGACCATGCTTTTTCCAAAATGATTTTTCCTGACTTTTCCACAATCAAACAAATGAAAATCGTGAACTATTGGCATAACATATTTTCCAAATACATGAGAGGTGTGGCCAATTAGTGAGCGTAGAGGAATACTGTAAGCTCCCTCTGCTCCGGCCACAAATGCATTTTTAGCATAACTGAAGTCATACAGCAGGGCTAGTAGAAAGAAGAAAATGCACATTTTCTGTCCCACGTTTTCAGAGAGACAACCATAAAATCCTTGACATTATGCATATTTTCCATGATATTTCCATAACTTTCCATGACCTTTGCTGTTTTCCATGACTTTCCAGGACTATACATGACCTGTGGACACCCTGACAGGTGAATGTGAAAAAAGACCTGCCAATCATATCAATGGCACAGCATCTGTTACTATCTTCAGACACTGCAACGCGCCAATGCCACACTACAACTTCCTTCATATAAAACATTTCTCTATTACGTTATGCACTATATAAATTCAAGTCTTGCTCACTCAATTACTTATTTTAACTATAAATCTAGTCACAGAGCGTAAAAACAAAGTCCGTATATCACAGGCTGAATGGTAGTTCAAGAACTGTGTTAACGGCGACTTCTCTTTCTTATGGGAAAGCCAAAAATTCGACCCCCCCCACAGAATCAAAACCCCTGATCTGATTGAGATAAAATTTGGCATGATTGATTACGTCGGTGAGATGACCCCTCATGCAAAATTTCATGTAAATCTGCACAAGGGGGCTTCTCGGCAAATGGGTGAAATATACGCAAAAATTTTTGTAGCTAGATACCTTTTTTTAGAAACTCACCTACAGGTTAGACCCTTCGGCGGATTTTTGCGCGCGAAGGCTCAAACGACGCAGTCTCGCGCAAGGATGTGCCTTTTGGGAATTAAAAATTTAAAATTAATATTTAACGTATTTATTCGCAAAAATCAAAAAAATTACAATGGCGCCTATAGGGAAAATTAAGCAATTCTTTAAACGGTCATAACTTTGGCTGTGTATAAGATAGAGTCGCAATTTTTGGTTCTATGGTAT
>Ga0209367_1006092_pt1 | contig 16723 bp, 8 predicted proteins | sample WorMetLIZISLAND2_FD_187412 | JGI IMG/M metagenome (GOLD analysis project Ga0209367, IMG submission 187412) | Marine gutless worms symbiont microbial communities from Max Planck institute for Marine Microbiology, Germany - Olavius geniculatus... ... | reverse complement strand
CTCTGCCCCTGGACCCCGCTGGGGGCAGAGCCCCCAGATCCCCGTTATAGGCTCGCGCTCCGCGCGCTCGCCATGCCCCCCTTTTGCCAAATCCTAAATACGCCACTGTTCGGAAGTTATTAATTAGGATTGCAAAAAGCTGCAGTCGAGTCATGCTCGCACTCACAGCAGAAGAGAAATTACTCGTAGGCAACTAAAGATACTGATACTTATAAGCTGTTGCCTTATGCGTAGGCTGCTGTGTCATTGTGAACTTGTTGCTGGATTTAAGCTTGGCGTTTGTTTCTCGACGGTATGTTTTAGATATAAAAAGCGGTTGAAAAAGCTGTTGATCGTTCACCCGACGTTTTTCCTCCGAACAATCGTCCTGATGACGAGGCCGTTTATTAGGTTTGTCTATTACTTCGGCTGCATGTCATAAAACAATATCAAAAACAATATTCGTAAATTATTATGAGTATCGCAGTCGGACAGTAATCGAATAATGCACGAAAGCGGTCATCATACCAAGCATATTGTAGCCAACGTAGAACAAATAGGCTGTAGCAGCTATCTTTGTGGATTTATTCTAAAGGGAACTGTTCTTAATCAGACAAGTGCACATATCTGGGACTTACGGTGGGTGATCAGATGTGCTGCAAAAATTATATCGCAACTTAGACATCCTTATTCTTTTCGTAAATGGATTGTTTCGTGAAGTCTCGATGCACACCAAAACTTTTTTTCCGCTTGACTGTTCCGGACTCCTGTAGTCACGATTCCCCCTCCCCCTCATTCTACACTTTACGTTTACAATCAATCAGTCGATCAAATCAATCAAAACGCATTCATAGCACCATTATGTCGCAAACGAATTAGAGGCTTATAACTAGCAGTGATAATTCACAAAGTAGTGTAGCGAAACCTTCAAAGTTTCGTGGGATCCATTATGTAAAACTTTTAGCGCTGAGTCAGCTATTACAAAAAGTTTTAATAAAATGGTCAGTATTTGAAGCAGTCGTGACAAAAAATCCGGCGTTTGCATACTTTTTGGACCACTCTGTGCATGCGTACCGTACGTTCACTATGTTGGTGTTGGTATGGTGGTTTATTTTTGACCACCCCGTGTGCGTGTGTGTTGTCATGAAGTTCGAAGTTTCACAGCAAGTTGCATTACGTCCACCGTCTCGACGAACTGCGACATCTTATCCCAATGGACCACGTCTTCGTCTGTAACGAAGTCAAGCGGTAAGTCTATAGTACTACTGTTTATTTTCGTATGGTGTACCACCGCTGAACTAGTGAACTCAAAGGCGCGTACAGATGAGCGACACAACTGAAGCGAACTGACCAATAGGCGAGTTCAGTTACGTCGCTCTGTAAGCGCCTTTAGCTTTTGTTTATCTCCTTTCTTGTCCCACTGTCTTGATTTTATTCCGGCAGACGTGTTAATGTGGTTTTTTACAATTCAACTTGACTAATGAGTGGTGACGGTCTGCATCGACTTTGGACTCAGCGTTTGGTGGTTGGTGGCGTGGCGTAGTTGGTAACGCGTTTCGGCTGAAACGAAGTTACTTTACGCCGGGCCCGGTTAGTACTGCGATGGGTGACTGCCTGCGGGCAGGTAAACCATCTCGGTGCAAAGCCTGCCCCTGCCAGCTAGGTCGACTCAGTTTTCTACCTTCCGTGGGACGGTAATATGAGCAGTAACTCATTTATATGGGTTACGGAAGGTGGTGACCTTGGTACACCTGACTGGGGCTGCCTAGCCGGCCGCTGCGTTAGCCTGTGTCTGCAGGCTGCACGTGGTGGCCGTGCGGCTGGCGGCTCGGGTTAGTGACGAAAGCGCATTAGAGGCGTTGTACGCGAGATGCGCTATACAAATTGACACCTTTACCTTTTTTTACCTTTCAGTATTTATCGTACGTCGTTGGTTATCGCTTCGGGACAGTGTTAAACGTTTTGTTACTTTGGAGCCGTCTACAAATGTTAGAGCTGAATCAGAATAAGCCTACTTAGAGCGTTAAATAATAATATTCCACATGCAAATACAACGATTGGTCGACCGAATAAATCTGATGAAGTGCGTTTTTATCGATATAATAGCGCTTTTTATTGTCTATGTTAACATCAGGTTCGACGCTGGTCGTATAGAGCAGCAGCAGCAGCAGCAGCGAAAGCAAGTACCAAAATCTTGATTGCAGTTCGGCCCCTACGTGTTACGACTTAAGTTCTGCCGTCGTACTGTTAACTATTTATTTTCTCAGGCTGACCACTCTGCAATTGTTACATTCCGATTACGTTACTATTAGATTTCTATTTCGGGCCACTTTTTATCGCGCTTTGTAAATATGTTCTAATGTTTACTGTGTATGGCGCATCCGCATAGCAGACCTAAACAAATAATAGTAATACAATAATATTATTAACCGCAAACAGTTCTTCCCGATCCATAAGGCTCATAAGGCGGCGCTGATCTCCGTTTTCTTAGCTGTCAGACAGATACCAGTTTACACCGTCAGACAACGTATACGCGAGGCTAAGGCATCGCGCGGTGTGCCTGTTTACGTCCCAGCTTTCACCATACTCACTGCGCTTACCCAGGTAGGGATGGCTAGGCTGAGTTGACCTGAATGGCTGGACTATACTGAGATATCTGGCCGCTCCAGACATTCACTATACCACGTACTAACCGGGCCCGGCGTAGGGCAACGTCATTGATTAGAAAATGTGTTCACAACTAGGCAACGTTGTCATTGTTATACCGGTATTCTACGCTGTCTCAACAAAATGTGCCACTATTATTGTTTGAATAACTCCGACAAACATTGGCCAATTTTGATAAATTTTGGCAAGCAGCATCAGAAAGAAACGTGACGTAAAACACTACAGCTTAGCCCACCTCATCTTAATACTGTCGCTACACTACCTTGTAAATTGCAGAAGTCGTACTTTTGGATGATTACAACAATGAAATCATACTCGGGAACACATGCATCGACTCAAAAAATCACCGAAACCACAAAATAATTGAAAATCTGTCACATATTTAACATTATTCATATTCATTTTAAGACTGTATGTCGACGAACTAAAACGACGCATCAATAGCGACTAAACTGCTCTGGGTCGTGCGTTATTGAAAAAATTGTGCTGTTGGCGAGTCGCATCAACGTCCACCGCTTGCGTTCATGCCGGAGGAGAACATTTTGACATCATGCAGTAATAAAAATAAGGTGATGTAGCATGTAAAGCCTTTCTGAGATAATAACTGTTACTTGTGTTTGACGCTATTCAGTTGATCATTTCTGAGCTGATGCATGCGCTAACCAGTATGAAAACATCGTTGTAGACGGCCAAACTACAACTTCTACTAAATTTCACAAGGAAGTGTAGCAACAGTATTAAGGTGCGGTGGGCTAAACTATAATCACTTACATCAAGTTTCTTTGTGATGTTGCATGCCAAAAATTACAAAAAAATCGGCTGATGTTTCGCGGAGTTATTCAAACAATAAAAGTGGGACATGGTGTATTTGTAGTTTGTTTATGACTGTTGGGTAGTTTGTATATTCTTTGTCTGTTCACTACCGCTTCTGAAATACATTTTACTTCTGACCTCGTTTTCTTTTCTACCATTCTCTATCCTTTTTTTAAAATCCAGTTTGCGCTGATGTCTAATTGTGATAATATTTCTAATTATCTCACCTAGAATTATTGTGTTGACAATGTTGTTTTAATACCAGTGATCAAAATAAAAAATAAAAGTGGCACAAACGTTCGCTTGCGAGCAAAACATTTTTATACACGGTCATGTCAAACATTTTTATTTTACGTTCAGCGAAGTGTGATTTTAGACCAAAGAATTAAATATGTTTATGTTTTTATTTTACACATGCACTTAACTATGTGGCCTAACAGCCGCATCACAAAACCAACAAAAAACTCAAACAAGTCCATTTTTCGACATCATAATTTAATAAGTCACATCACGATTACTAGTAAAATTGTATAAAACAATATACAAACAGTATACAAACCACACATTTTTATCTTACATTTCAGGGGTGGACCGACTGTCTTCCAAAATGTACAAATTGAACATCGCATAAAACCATGCTCTAGTCCTACAGCACAGAAAAATAGTTACCATCAGCTAATCATGGCACTGACAAAATCGTGGAATACAAGTTTCAACATAAATTCAGTTTTATATGTGAATTTATTTTAAAATGCGTAACGTCTAATATAGAACTCAGTTTCAGTTTTTGGTTAATAAGATTTGACTATCAACAACGCAATGAAGCCACAAATTTCCGGCAACCATTGAGACTAGAAAATCAGGAAAACAATCAAGGCCCCCAAACGTAACAGCGCATGGGGAAAACTTCCCCGCCCCTCCTCTCGATGGGCCTGCCCCCTGGTAGTCTACAAGTGCACTTAAAACTCTGCACTTACATGTACTTTTCATAGAACAATTAAGGCTTACTGAAAAATACAATAAAATAGCTACTGGCTCGTACAACCATTAGATAAGAGAGTTTAATAATTATACAGCAATAATTTAAGTAAAAACCGAATATATACACTCGAGGTAGATCTGCTATCCCACACTCATGGACAGCATTATCTATTACTAGGGCTGTACGAAAATCACAGTGCAAAAGTGAAAAAATCCCGGCATACTTTTAGAAAAGTCGCAAAATTCACGGCGAATTCACGGTTAAAAAACGTCTCATTGACAAACATTTTTGTTCTCTGCCTAGTCAACAATCAGTCATGTATCGTCGTCTCACAAAATGACTAACATTAATCGTTCTTATAGTAACTTTCAGGAACAGTTTTAGTAACTACAACGGCTGCAAATGATTATCATAATGATCAACGAGGTAATATTAGAGTCAACTTTCAATGTTTAACAATCGAATTTTACAGATTTTGACACAAAAGTGCAGTCCGTGCAAAAATTCACGGCAAATCACGGCAAACGCTAAAATTCACGGCAAGCGCCAAAATTCACGACTTTCGTGAATTCCGTGAATTCGTGATTTTCGTCTAGCCCTATTTATTACATTAGAGACAGCGAATAGACTAAAAATAGTACTTATAACTATTCTGCAATCACTTTAAAGCACAGAGAATACAGATACGCAACACAACTCACAGTGGAACAACAATCATAAACATACATGTATCCATAATCATGAGAATGACAATTCATAAAAAACTGACATTACGTCATTAACGTTTATTCTACTGAAGGGCAATTACATGCAAAATAACAGATTGAAACACATTTTAAAATTCTTACACCAAATAACGTTTGGATGGCGCCATACTGACCACAATACTGAATGTTTTTGCAAAGTAACAAGATAAATATATACTTTGATTACGTTATGATTTGGCGAAAAAATTAACAAAAATAATTCTGACAAAAGTAGTGATGCACACCACGATGACTAGAGCCACATTTACCAAATATTTTTCACATCAATGCCATATTTATAGACTTCGTCCAGCAAACTTCCAAATACGGCAGTGATGAAGGTATAGTATGGTCATGCAACTGTTGTTTTATCTGCTAATACTGCGATGAAAAGATTAGATACCACTGTTTTACTTCCACACCACATACTAACAAAAGTTGACAGAAAGTGATTACACATTTGATATTAGTACTACAATTAATGCTGCCACACATATATATATATATTTACACCACTACCCAAAACAGGACAGTACCAAAACCTCACACACGCTAACATGAGTGTACTGGCTGGGCCAAAAAATGACACCGCTTTAACTACAACAATATAATGCCAGATAAATGGCAAAATACCACATATTTATATTGTTTGATGAACAGCTTTAAGATTTCCTATTAATTATTCACAGTTTAGATGTGCTCATTTACTCGACAACATTTTTCTAATTCGTCTGAAACCTCGGTGTTTCTTCACACGCAGATTGCAAATCGACCAGCATTTCTCATTAGTTAATACAACCGTCGTGATGAAATGACTATCACATAAAAACAGAACCGGTCAACATCGGCAGACAATCATGAAGGACATCATACCATAAAAACAAAATGTGATTAAAGAAACAAATTCGAAACAATGCAAGTATGATGCACCTAGCATAAAAGGAAATTCAAATGCGAAAATGGTGTCACTTTTTGGCCCAGCCTGTACACACTCAATAGTATTGAGCTTTAAGATAAAAACTGCAGAAAGAATGACAGTAAATACAGTTACTGAGCGCAGTGCAAGCAGACTGTTAGATGTTAGTACATAAAAAGTAAAACTTAGATACAGGTTTGATTAATTGTGAGCAAAGTGATCTCGCATTTAAACGTCATCAAACAAAAAAAAACATTGAGCGAGACAAATTGGAGATGCCGTCCAATAAAAATGTGATGTACATTCAATAATGCACCTGGTTAAAAATACTACACTCCACATGGCAAAAAAACTTTTCACTAAGCCAGATTTCACCGTCACTTTTATAATACTTCCATCTTACATAAAGAATGAGACTTAGGCAAATGAATTTGAGGCCACCATCAAGATAAATACCGGTAATTCCAGAAATTAACGTAAAATCATAACAACAGTATTTAAATGATAAATCTTAGCATTCATTAGTGGTTTAACCATACTAAGTTTTTGTGCAGCCAGTGGTCATGGCAACAGCAAATTTCAATTCAAAACTAAAGTGGGACATACAACAAACATGAAATTTTCAATAAAGGTCACTTCAGCTACAACTGGCAAAAATTTTGTGTAAATTGATCATCATTAGAGTAAATTATGAAAAAACAAAAAGGGGTCCTTTTTTATGAAATACCGTGTATATCTTTGTCAGTTATTGACCTCTTTCCAAGATAATTTCACCGGCACACTCTGTTGGCAATGTGCAATAATGTGATTCTATCCCACCACTCCGTAAATGTGTTTTTATCACTACTTTGGGAAAGGAAAATGTAAGAAAAAACTAATGATAATAACAAACATTTAGGACGTTTTTCCAGTTTTTCTCCAAAAATTCCACCAGTATACTTTGTGAACCATATTTTTGAACTGGTGCAAGTTCTTATTCAATGACTTGTCTTCTACGTTAAATAGCATGTAACATTACCAGTATTTTGTCACTGCATTAAATTAGTATTTACGAACACTGGAAATCTATCTAAAATTGTACATAATTTAATTAGCATAAGAAAATCAGCACACAATTGTTTCAGAAGATAGGCCTCTGCATATGCAATAAAACAGATTGTAGTGATTTTTGAATATTTATATTTCACAAGCTAATGTTGCAATGCAGTTAATGTGTGATGATATATTTAATCGCAATTTCACTGCAAATTTATTGCAGTGCAACAGTTGAATTCTTCTTAAAATTGGTCAATATTTGGCAAAGATATTTACAAAAGTTGGATGCCACGTTTTTATGGCCCACAGTGTACATACAGTGCATTCAGGATCTGAGCATGAAAAACTGAATAACGTCAGCCACTACACTGTCCATGCCATAAGCAGGGTTCTTGCCAAATATATCAACAGCAAAAAAATAGCTATAATAAGAGATCACAGAAAGACTCAATACACATGTACCGGTAAAATTCGTAGACTGACAAACTCCGAAAGCCAGCAGAATGAATGGTATAAAAAAACCTATTTGAATGCAAAAACTAAAGGGTTTCCAGTGACGACCAAACTGGGGCAGAGCCGGTAAAAAAAATTGGAAGTATACATCAGCCAATGAAATCTGCTCCAAATATGAGAGAATTTGCAATAAAATGTAAGAATATGTGATAACATTCATCTTTGGCTGTTTTGGCTTTTATTCCCCTTTGTACAGGACCATATTTGGCATATAGAATCATGCCAAACGATTATAACTGAATAATTTTTGCTACAGTACAACAATATTTGACAACCGGTGGTAACACGAGCAACAAAGAATAAAATTAACTGGCTTTTAACAAGAACCCTGTACTAAAAAATGTTATGATCCGAAAACATGGATGGAAGGTGGATCAACTACTTATAATCACTTTCACCATCATAATCAATAGGGCCAACAGTTTTCTGCGGGCCGCGGAATTCTGAGCCGAGCCGCAGAATTTGCCCTTTTCCATGAAATTTTCATATTTTCGTGAAATTTCGCAAAAATTCAGAATAGAACAGCATTGAGTACGATCGCTGGCTTAATGACGTAAATATTACTAATTACGCACTAATTATATCACAGAAAAAAATGAAACTGAACTGCGTAAAACTGTCTGTTCTAGTAATAGCTATCACAATACGGCACAATCGACACAGTGCGACTTGACAGATTGCATTTTTAAAAGAAAAAAAATGACTGGTATTTTTCCTGCATGTTGCATTCAGCACAACGCCAGCGTTCAATAACTGAAGTTTCTGAACAGGATAAAGCTCAGTTTACTCACAAACGGAAGCCGCGGAAAGCTGCAAAATTTGGATGATTTTGCCGCAGTGAGCGGCAGAATTTTGCAAAAATTTTCCGCGGAAAACTGTGGGCCCTAATAATCAACACAGCTGTTGGTACTACCACAGAAAAGCCACACGATGCTATTAAAGGACACTTAACGGACTATTAACAAAACATCAATGTTAAAAACACAACGTAACCAACAGATAAAGGCATGATTAAAAACACAACGCAAAACAGCCTCAAGAGCCATACACTGTAAACATCTCATGTAACGCAACATATGATACAAAATTATATAACATATGTGAACCCACCATCATCCACAAGATGTGGTTGGGTTTGCTACAACATTAAGTGGGCCTGAAGCTGTGTCTTAAGCTGACAGACATTAGTTTCAAATACTTTAAATTGGCCGCTAATGACTTTATAGACATAAGATTGCACTATACTGCAGCTAACCTGTTACATTATCACCCGTCGTCCAAATTTCCTTACTTATTTAATCATCTGTAGCATTGATCCTGGAGGTAAACAAAAGGGGAAAATGGCACCGGATGAGATATATAAATATTTCCACATTAACACAGTGAACTAAGTTTGAGACGCTAAATTCGAGACGTGACCATATAATGATCCAACAAGGAGTTGTGTTAACAATATCTGCAGATCCGTTGGTGAGCATTATAAAATCCCACTTCTGTTGGGAATGGATAACTAGTTGGGTCAGTCAACAATTCATTCAGTTGCTGCAAGAGTGATCGTTGCTATTCAATGCCACAACTATTTAGCATCCAGTTTCTTTCCGTTGGATAGCTGATGTTATGATTAGCTCACGCCAATCGGCTGCAATTTCCGAGATTGTGGTCCCGAGTCTGCTGACCCATGTAAGCAGCAAGCAAGTGGCCTTTACATTTTTCATCATTTTCATTTCATTTTTTTCATCTATTTCACAGTCGCTGCAGCCCAAGTCTTTGGGAATGTAATGATAGGCTGCAGTGCCCTGATCAGATCAGAACCGTTAATACAAGAATATCAGCAGTCAAACTCCTGCTGTTGCTGCGTAATAGCACTCAAGTCCTTCATCAGTCCCTCGAGGTTCGCCATCTCCGCCGACAGCTCTTCAGTACTGCACCCCTGCAGCACATCACCAGCAAAATGCTATGCACTAGTTTTGTTTTATGACTAACTACTAAGGGCTGGGTGTCTACATCACATAAATCTTGAAGCAAATGCTCAAGCATAAAAGTAAGTAAGGGAGATATTTTCAGCCCTTCAAATGCGGAGCTGAGGTGATATAATTCAGGACGTAAATTTTAGGTAAAAGCCGCAAAAACAAACAAAATAAGTAAGTGAAGAAAAATGAAAGAGAGTAAAAAAACTTATAGATGGGAAGTGAAGAGATGGATAAGAAAACTTGCTCACTCCAAGTGGTTCACACATATAGACTCCTGCATTGCTGACAACTATCAGTTTTGTTTTTTTGTCTAAGTTAGCTGGCATTCAACCAAGTCAGATGAAGTACCTCAAACTAGTTCTTGAAAAATTAAAAAATATAAATTTTTAATATGATGCTGGATGATAATCTGTTATTGACACTGTAAGACATAACTGACAAATATGTCAATTATCACTTCCGGCTTGGGTTTCACTGGTCGACTTTCTACCCAATCGAAAAGTATGTTAGAATGTCTAAAGTTGTGGTATTGCTAAAATGCAAATGAAAGTGACACCGCCTGTGGGCAGCACCTGTTAACAGCTCCACAAAAATCAGATTCTTATTACTGTTATTTTAAATGAGATACTAATCCACACTATCATTTCGCAACAAGACGGAAAAGAAGCGGCAACTCACGATAGCGGACGATGCGGACAGATTAGCGCCAGCGGGTGAGATTGGCTTCTCTGGCTGTGGACTGATGGCCGGGCGTGAATGGTCCGAACTCACACTGGGCCGATGAGCTGACCAACCACAAAAAAACAATCACACTGATTAAACTACATCCAGGCATGACCGCACTAAACTCCTTAACAGCAGTGATTTTTTTGTTCTCTAAAACTCTCCTCCTATGGAAATGTACACTGATCCATCTTCACTCGGCTTCCACCTCATTTGAATAATGACCGTCTAAGTGTAGGTCTAGGTAGATCACGAGATAACTTGGTATCTACAACTAAGGAAGTCTTCAGAGATGGATGAACAATGAAGGGATTGATAACCCTTACACTGTTAGTATTTATCACGAAACGAACAAAATACTTATGAAATAGCTCAGTCCAGACCAGCACATCTAACGCACCTCTGAAAACACCAAGTTAAACAGTAAACAGTAGCACATTGCACCAGTTGTTTTGCACTATCCCTAGCAAATCCCCAGACTGATATTTTTGGATAAATTTACACATATAAATAACTTCATAAAATTTTCCGTATAGAAAAATTTGTCATCCAATTACACCTAGCAATAGCTGCTAATCTGCTAGACAAGATGAATATAGAAAGCATAGAAAGTACACTACCTTGTGAAATGCAGAAGTTATAGTTTGGCCATTTACAACAATGAATTCATTTTGGGTAAAACATGCATCGGCTCAGAAATGATTAACCAAGCATAGAAAGTCCAGTCTTTTTGATCTTATTCTCATTCTTGATCAGAGAAGTAACGCAGCTCAACAGTTTCAATGTAATGCAACAGGAACAACGAGTGCATGAGTAAAAACTAACCGACGTTTGGAACAACATCGACTGTTTGTATGCTGGCAACATTTGGTCGCTTCACATCTCGCGGCCTGTGCTTGGAGCTGCCGCACGTCGAAGATCCCCCTTCATCTACGGACAAAACACAATAAATGCTCATTACCAACATTAACGCTAATTAATTCAGCTAAAACGGCAAAACCCAACTCACAGCCTAGCTGTCTGCTGGTCACTTACTTCACTAACTGCAATCCCTGAAGTTTTACTTGCACAAGAAACTAACACAAGTGCACATAACAGAAGATAGCTTTATTTCTTGCAGGAAATTTGCAGGCACGTGACCGAAACCAAGGACTAAACGATTGCCCGTTTTTTTTTCTGAAAGTTCCTGCTGTTAAAAACCTGCACGAACTTGAATCAAAATTTAACATAAAAAAACTTGTACATAAAACTTGCACTAGCTCTTGGTTAAGTTTATTGACTGTGTGTCATCAATATTAGTTATTTGACCATTCAAAAACATTTGTAGAAAAAATGCCCTTTAGAATGCTGAACTAAAGTACTAATGCATTAAACTGTTAACGTGTATATACATGGTGATTCATAATTAATAAACCCTTGGTTTTTATTGAATAACTCCGTGAAACATTGGCCAATTTTGATAATTTTTAGCATGCAACATTACAATGAAACTTGACGTGAATGACTTTAGTTTAGCCCACCTCACCTGAATACTGTCACTACACTACCTTGTGAAATGCAGAAGTGGTAATTTGGCCATTTACAAAAATGACTTCATATTAAAAAGACTAGAAATAACTAGATGGCGGCTACGAATCCACTGACTATTTTGCTTCCACCAACATGTGACAACTACAAGGCCAAAAAGTGCATTTTGGGCCACATTTGACACCACAGTGACCTTGACCCTTCACCTTTTGACCCCAAAATCTGATGCGTTCATCCTTGCCCTAAGTCCATTAGTGGTAAAAGTTTGGTCAAATTCCATCAACAAATACCCAAGATATCTTGCTACCAACGTTTGTTCAAGACTCACGCACACATGCACGAACGCATGATAACTCTGGAAACAATGCCTCCAGCCACTATAGTGGCGAACGCAAAAAACTCATAATGGTGCTAAAAAAGCGAGCAACGTAATGATCGAATCAAAAATCAAATCTTACACACTGGTAGTAGCTATAGTATAAATGCAATTCAAAATAGAAGTGAAGTAGAATTACCGGCCGAGCCAACTCGACTGGAGCGTGAAGACACGAGTTCAGTAGCATTGACTCGAGGCACTCCAGTGTACAGATGTGTCGACGACAGACCAGGCGCCTGCGAGCGTGGATAAATCGCTTGATCAGATCCTACAATGTCAGTGTCAACAGTAAATTTATACACAGTGATATCACAAAGCACTCCTGCCATCGTCTCTGCCACCTTATCATGGTGGTGGGGATTGAAGCTCCGAAGACCCGAAAAATTTCTAAAATCCGAACAAGAAGAGCCAACCGAAAGCAGACCAACTTGATATGAACAGTTACCATACACCTTACTGGTGCTCACGTACTGATTAACCTTTGGCCTCAATGCCGATTTCGGCTTCACAGCCGTTTACGTAACCTTGGTTATTGTTACCTTCTGGGGATGTGCATCGGGCCAAACATATATGGCCTCAGCGCTGGACAGGTGTAACCACAGGGGCAGCACCGCCAGCCAAACCCAACGTCTTCGACACGGCCTTCCACAGACCAGCATCCATTGCGATGTAAATGCGGGCAACAAAACAAATTCTAATCATATGCTACGAAGAAAGTGAATGAACACAAATAAATCGCAATCAACATTAACGTTATTAAGTAATAAGAAACGCCCAGCAATTTAATATCAATCATAAACGAATCGAATCGATGGCGGAACAATATGGCAGTCGTTCACCACCGTGAAACAGCATGGACTCATCGCATGACGAATTGCCACATCGTACCTCCGCGCAAAGCATGCTGGTCTGTGGGTGGCCGTGTCGATGATGACGCTTTCCATAACGGAGTGAGCCTGGGGTCGAGTATCTAGAATTTTTTAATGTATATATCTGTGGGTGTAGCAGCCTGCCCGCTCTGAAGGTAAAATAAAGTAAATAAGAATGATGAAGCACTCTAGTGTATAAACTATTGATGTGATCATAAGTGAGAGGCTTGCATGAATAAAGCATCCTAACAAACCTTTGCAAACATAGACCATTTAGCGACAGTATTGGCTTTTGTTTAATAAGCCTAATATTTATAACCATTCAACCATTATGACATGTTTCTGAAAGACAGTGCACCAGCGCCTTAGAGCCATTCTAAATCACTTATCCAACTTACAAGCTATCCACCATATAGGGACAGTCTATATTATTCATTAGTTTAAGTTTTCAGTTAACAGTTCCATTTTTTTTTGGTTTTCAATTAACCACACCAGTCACTAATCGATTCTTAATGCTTTCCGACTAATGTCTGATATCCAAAAAGGACAAAATAATATGGAACTCCAATTCTCAATCTCCACTTACATTCATTCAGAGCATCTCCGCAGTACATATATATGCGCCAAAGGCATGCAGTATTTGCAACAGGCTATATTTGTGGTAGAAGTCACATCCGGCTTTCCATAGCTGCCAAACCAATTCACACGCCAAGCCCGCTACGCTTGCCGCATGTTTTCATTTCCTTGTGTGCTTGTATAATATTGTGTTGCCGTTCTTTCACTTTATTGTGATTATTATACTAGCACTACGTACAGTATGCGCCAAAACACATAATAAAGTGCAATTTGTATGAAACTATTTTAATGGATGTAATAGTACGTCGGTTCGCAGACTGGCTGTCAGACCGGCTGACAGACCGCAAACTTCTCACCAATTTGGTTTTAATTCATGTTAATTGGACTCAACATTTTGTGAAAAATAACAAATATGATGTGACAGTACACGTGTGATTATTTAGCTGCATCCAAACACTCCATAACAAAGGATTTTTGCAGTATTTCGCAACATCGATGTTGCTATGGACGCGTTGCCATGGCTTGGTCAGAACGCACGTTTTGGTGCTGTGAGCTTGGTACGCTAAGCCAAAATAGCATTACCACGGCGTCAATGGGCGAGCGCTTACTACGTCTTTGGCGTATATATGTACTGTGGCATCACCATGCGGCAGGTAAGTGTATGACACAGGTGATTTACTTGCATGCCAATCTACCTTCACGTGGTATGACGAGCTGATCGACAGGTATCATGACTGGCTTCGAGCCGTGAATGTGCCGATAGCGATCAACATAATCACCTGCGCCACACAATAATACAGATATTAATAGCAGCGAGCCAGATTATTGAATCTGACAGCTAATCCTGAAAAATTCAACTTTCATTCTGAATCCTTTACCAACACTCACTTCAAGTCAAATCATGGTTTGGACATGCCTCATCACTGCTGGAAGGCGGAATTTGAGATCAACCAAAAAACTTGTATCACTACAATACTGCCACATTTAAGCACAAGGCATAAACAGGCGACAGTTCAGCTGTTCTTAGAGGTAAATGTTGGCCTATTGATCTAGGTATTGCAAATTTTTCTCCTTATCTGAAGTAAGATCTGTTGTGCACTTTTCTACGTGCTTTGTCACTGGTTCTTTAGTAGTTGTAAAGGACCGGAAGGGTGAAAGTTCCAGATCATCAGTGCTGCTATAAAAGGGTTGACAGCTAACTGACACCAAGTCTGCATTTCTGTTAAATTAGAAATAACAGTACCACATTCATGGCACAAGCATACAGATCTGATAGCTCTTTAAGCGTAAGTCGAGCTACAGACCCGGTTTGTGTTCACCGAGGCTGTCGTGTGAACACTGTGACATCATCGCAGTTCCCTCGTCCACCTCATCGGACCGATCAAGAGTCCGATGTGCCGCCGTGCTGATCCACAAGTCTGGCAGATCCAGCTGAACGCTGCTCGGTTTACCCTTGTTAGCCGGCATGTAACTCCTTCAACACAAAGGGCAATATCAATGATGTGTGCTTTCCCCAGTGATAAGACTAAGGCCAAGGCTAAGGCACCAACCCTCAGAACCAAAGACCAAAACCAAGGCAGTAAAAATAGGCACCACATCACTGGTTTTCTCTCCAGTACATAAGTGTTGCTTTTTATGATGACTGTGCATAATGTGACTGAAATGTGTTGTATCATCTGTATCGGCATTTCATTTAAGGCTTCTACCTATCGAAAACTTTTGATTGGTCAATTTCCAAAAATTGATCCTAATTGATCGATTAATTTTCGTAGTAAAAAAAAACCCGCAAAAACTGCAGAATTCAACTGCTGGTTGTTATCTCTTGCAAACTAAAGCAAAATGATGCAGTCACCTACACAAACTCTAGTCAAAGATCACAAAGTGCAGACTGTCAAACTAATGATATTCAAGCAAAAATCTAGATGACATGTAGTATGCAAAATAGAATTAGATTACACACACTGACAGTCAGCCATTTTAAGCTGATAAAAAGCACAAAATTTTAATAGGATTTTAATCAGCTGAAAATTTTTTTCAATGGATTATATTTTACAACTACTGATCAACTAATTAACTGCTAGTTTTATAAAATCATACTGAATATTTATGTTTGTATTCATTACTGTCTTTACTGTCGATGACTAACCGCTGCAGTGTACCATTTGTGGCTATACTCAACTGAAATCAACGATCAACATTTATCCCAACTGCCATAATATAATAAGATACACTAAGACGTAATCGTCATCAGTCTTCCAGCAACATAACAAAGCTAAAAAAACAAATCAGCATTTTCCCTAAGACCCTAACTGCCATGATACAACAAGTCACAATAAGATGTGATCATCAGCAGACATAAAGCAAGATAACAAAACTTTAAATACATGAAAGACACTCGACGCGAAACGTACACATTCTGACGAGACGGCTTCTGCTTTTTGCCGCATTTCCGATAGCACAGTACAGCAACGACCAGACCGACAGCAACCAGGGTGATTCCACCAATGACACTGATAATTATCCACAAAGACAGGCTGGCTGTACCCATGGCTGGCACCGGTGTGCTACTCCCATACCGTGGCCCCAATGCACCTGTGATAACATAACATTCATGTTAACATCACGAGGAAAATAACATCACGATAGACAGACTAGAAAAGTTTAAAGTGTACTACGAGTCTTCATAGGATGACTATCTCAAAAGTGCAATGTGGCATCACGCGGTGGTTCTAATATACCACAATACGTGCAGTGAATATCAAGCATTGCAAGACAGTAACATTACATTATAATTTTAAGATCTAACTAGAAAGCAGACCTCCGCCAAGGCCATGTTGTTCGCCAGGTGGCAGCACCATATTCGATTTGGCAGCAGTTTCCCTTATGGCCCATTGAAAGCAATGTTAACGAAAATTTCAAAGTGATCCAGAATCCAGGATTCCTTCCGAATCACCCCCAAAATTGAATCACTGGTAGTTTTGCCATTCCCGACATTCCCAGAAAATTTCAGAAAGATCCGTCCATAACTTTT
>Ga0209367_1006091_pt1 | contig 16723 bp, 12 predicted proteins | sample WorMetLIZISLAND2_FD_187412 | JGI IMG/M metagenome (GOLD analysis project Ga0209367, IMG submission 187412) | Marine gutless worms symbiont microbial communities from Max Planck institute for Marine Microbiology, Germany - Olavius geniculatus... ... | reverse complement strand
CACCACGGCTGTACCCTTTTATCACTCTGTGACGTCAGTAGTCTGCAAACGAGCGCTCGCTCGCCTGCTTGCCACAAGAACGGGCGTCACAGCTCACAGTGTGAACGAACGACCAACCGGTAAATTACTACTTCAGCGCCTACTTCTAACCAAATCACAGGCTACGGGCAGCCAGTACTCAACAAGTCAACGAGTTCAGACGTCATGCCTCAGACGTCATCACCAGCGGCGGCAGCGCCGTGCGTTAAGAAAGTAGGCGAGCCAGGAAGTTGCAATTCCCAGACAGACGGCTCCGCAAATTTCCGACGCCTATAGAGATTATGGGCGCTCAAAATTGCATTTTTTTCTTAATTTTCCCAAAATGAAGTTTACACTTTAGGACAAATATTTTCTGACAACACTTTAAGATTTTCCGACCAGTTTTAACAGCCCAAAAGTTTGGGAGGGGAAGACAATTGCAATCCCGCCCTCCGAAGCCACGACGGCACTCGTAATAAGACCCAAAACTCCGCAGTGATATTATGCACCTTGGCATTCGTCATTGCATGACGATTGTAAACACATACTGCACAATATGCATGTTTCAATTTTACATTGCAACTGCCGCACGTTAAACTGCGACTGATAAGAAGAAAAGGCAATTTCGGATTTTTAAATTTATCGAGCTCCTTATGTTTGCTTAGTATCACATTCTGTCAGTTACTATTAATTTCAAATGAAATCTGCAATTCTTTCCAAACTACTTCATGTATCAAAAAAATTCAAGCTGCTCTATCGCCATGCATTTCAACTTGTTGTCTGTCCAATTTGCATTGGAACGAGTATAAAATCACCTAAGTGTCCGTGCGTCCGTCCAACTCTTCTTAAGCTATCTTCCTTCCACCTTCCTTTCCCTTCCCCTTTCCCACCTTCGTTCCCCTTTCCCTTAACCTTCCCCATCCCTTTTCCTTCCCTTTCCGCTTTCCCTTGCCCTTTCCTCTTCCCCTTTCCCTCCACTTCATCTTTTCTTTACCTTCCCTTCCCCTATCCTCTTCTTCTTTTCCTTTCCCTATCCCTTCCCCTTTCCTCCCTCTTCCCCTTTCCCCTACCCTTTTCTCTTTCCCTTCTTCCGTCTTTTTTTCCATGTCCAGGTCCGTGCGTCCAATATTTGAGGCGCCATATCTCCATAACTGTACCAGATAGACGCATGGTGACGATGGATCTTTTATAGTAAAGCGCTGGTGACAAACTGAATGGTCTCGTAACTGACAATGTTTATTGTTTAGTTAAAATAATATAGGAGGATGAAAGGATCATTGCTGCTGTACAATTTAAAATTAAACTGTTTGTTTTTTCTACTGGTCTAAACAGTGCACTGATTATACTTATACGGACATATACTGTAAACTGTCAAAATGCATTGGACATAATCCGTGTTCATATGAACATTATCTTGTATTTTGGAAAATCATAATATCTTCTTCACTGGAAGCAAGGTAACAGATAATATGATGGCTTTTACATCAATTCATGCAAGAGTGAAAGTATTATGTTTCTATTTGCGAGAGCTATCATCCGAAGTCCGTGTGAATTTATTTATGACCCATGATGTAGAGCGATAATTGAGACCTGTGTTGACGTCATCAAGCAGCCACACAGCTGCAAGCTACAGCAGCACAGCGAGTAGCACCACTGCGGCAGCTTATGAAACACTAATCACTGCAGCACAGACGCCCATTTAGGCATGTGCAGCCAAACAGGGGTTCCCCAAAAAGCCAGAAAATGCATATCAGTGGGACAGCAGCTCGACATTTTCTAGCATGTAAGGGCCTATTTATGGCTTGCTGCAACATCTGAAAGTTCTATAAAATGATGCGGTACTGCATGACACTCTGAGGAATCAAAATTCAGAAAGCCATATCTTAAATCTAAACTGCATACCATACAGTTCTAATGCTAAACTTATGGTAAGTTTTTGTACAATAATGTCAGAAAATTTATGTGAGGGCCCCACATTCATAAATGGGTAAATATCTAGACCCACTTCAGCATCAAACATATGCAGTGAGCAGCCTTAATTACAGTGGTAGTGGTTGCACATTTCTGCTAATAAATGAACAAAGCTAAATATTTACACGATCTTTTAAATGATTTAATACAGTGATTGCAAATGCAGTTAAGCTAAAAGTAATAACTCATCCAAAAAGAATGTATGATAAAAACAGCAAAAAGAGCAGGTGTGCAGACGAGTCATAGTAAACACAGAAGTGAATCTGTTTATTTTGGTAGGTAACTAAAAATAACATGAGTACCAACCCTAATGAGATGTCAGCACTCGACACAAGCTGGAAGGCAAATCAGTGTGAAGTGATGTATAACAGTGTATCAATCGGTTCGTCCAGCAGTCATTCCTGCAAAATATGGTCATTACAGAATACAAAACTAGAAAGCAATCATAGCTCGCAGGTACCTCTGCCAAGGCAATGCTATTCGCCAGGTGGCGTCACCATATTCGCTCTGCCAGCAGTTTTGCTTATGCTCCCTTTAACGCAATGGTAACGAAAATTTCAAAGTGATCCAGAATCCAGGATTCCTGCCGGATCACCCCCAAAATTGAATCACTTGTAGGTTATGCCATGCCCGACATTCCCTCAAAATTTCAGAAAGATCCGTCCATAACTTTTTGAGTTATCTTGCTAACACACAGACAAACAAACAAACAAACAAAAACCGGCAAAAACAACCTCCTTGGCGAAGGTAAAAATAATGTTCAATGCAATGCCAAAATCCACTACTGTACTAAACACACATAAATAAACAACAAAGTGTGGCATAACAAGCTGTAAGCCTGTAACCAGTCTTGAAATCAATAAAATGTAGTCCCAGTGAAATTTCTAATAACTTTCAACTGGTCTAAACTCTAAACTGAATTGCTGCTGATGAGTAAGTTACGTAGATCTCAACATACCATTGTACCACCGTTTAAAAATATGTTTTAAAAGCCCAACATGATGGCTTTCATTGGATTTTTGGTTGCAACTGGGTTTTCCAAAAGAACAACTTGTTGGGCTTTGGGTTTCAATGGTTGTTGTTATCAAAATGAGCAGTGTCATAATACTGTCCACTTTAAAGAAATAACAAGAAAATAGTAAATTCACAAGTTTCAAAAACTCTTGAACTGTAATAACTTATTTCATTATAAACTTAAAGTTAGACAAGAAACTAAAATTGGATTAAGCTTGAAATGGGTTTCTGTGGGTTCCAGTTTACCCAATACAACCCATGGGATTTCTATTGGTGCAAAAATACCTGAAGCCTGCCTGGTACACATGGATATGCCATGCTTACACTCACTCTACCAACAAAACTTAATATTTGCGACTTTGCACAGTTATTTACTACAGATCAAATGCACCAGGATTACCTCGTCAAAACAAGTCCATACAAGGTCAGGTGAACACATGTGAAATGCGCAATATGACCAAAAATTGGACTTCCTAGTCGCCACCGAATATCCGGATCTGCCAAAATTTTTGCCACTGTCAAACGTCCACTGAAAACATGCAGCTAGCCGTAATCGCCACCAAATTTCTGAAATTCATTAGCTGCTGCAAAAAATGTTGCTAACCTTTGACCATGCTTCGGTTTGGTCTGCCTTTTATATCCAATTCACACCGGCGATGCCGACATGACTCAACTGCCATATCATTATGGGCTACTCTTCTAAAGTCTGAACTAAACACTTTACTCATGGACTAATTTAGAGCCACAACAGCAATGCACATGTATATGTGCATCGAAAAATTAGTGTTGTAGCTGCATTTTAGCCAAAAAATTAGCCGAAATTTTTTGTTTGCGGCAAAATTTGGCTAATCCAGATATCAGCCGTATTTTTGGTTCAGCCGGATTTCTCTAAAAATTCGACTAGGAAGTCTACCAAAAACAGAACGGATGACTAAGAACTGCTGCTGCCATTACTATTACTAATTTTTGCTTCTGTTTTAACTAAATGCTGCAAATTCAAGAAACTTTTATAATGCTACTGTTATTCATGAAGCTGCCCATGTTATGCCAGTATAACTGTAACAGATGCTAGTGCTACAGTTTTTACAGCTGCAAATAACAATCATATTTATGGCTCTCATTCCATAACAGATGACAGTCTCAGATGCCTATTTAAATTGAGGCACAACAGAATTTGAAGTCTGAGAGCACAAGACACAATTTCCATTACTCTTTCAGTTGAAAGCCAGCTTGCAGACACGGACAATCGGCATAGCAGGTGGTATAATACCAGTAGGTCATAGATGTAAAAAAACGTTCCCAAAAAATTTCAAAAAGCGTTTAAAAACTTGGCATTAATACCAAAAACGTTAGTCCTAGCTCAGCCGTGCGGTCATAAGACTAAGCATCACTAGACTAAGTAAAAAAAACTACCACCATTCTAGCCTATTAAATATTAATTCGTATATGTGGTTTGAAAAGTGCTTCTTGACGTCCATGGTGAAATTTTCAATCAACTTTTTTTTAAATTAAAAAACTGAGAAAATTTTTTAAAAAACCATAAACAATGTAATAAAATGTGACATGAATAAAAAATGTAAAAAAATAAATAACGTAAATAAAATTTATTACATCTATGTAATAGGTGACAATGATGCTGACATGAGGCCACATGTATGACATAGCTGAGCAAGCAAAGTTGTCTAAAGATAAAGTTGCTGAAAAAACAATCCACTGGCTTGGCCACTATTTATATTAATAAACACTCAAAAATAAATAAGTAAAATCTGTAACAAATAAATAATTTCAAACAACAAAAAATTGTGAAACGGGTAATTTTCCCAATTTCCTCAGTAATCTGCCAGCCCTGTCCTGGCTGTCGATGTGCATGACCAAAAGTTGATACGTTGCTTCTCTCCCGACATGATTGACATGGGGATAGAAGCAGAGTTGCTGATCCAAAGTTTGGCAAACTGGTCGTGAGATGGTCACAGACCAGCACAAAGTTGCTGAATGCCTGGTCAATCCAGCTTTCAACCCGATATAATAATTAATGAAAATGGAAACCAGGTCAAACAGGTATGACTAATTACCACAACAAACCGCAACTGAATTCACCAAATTCACCAAAGCCACCAGAACTACTGGTGGCCTAAGTAAGCACAGGCAAAAGCCATATAACGCTTACTATCCTAATAACTAATATTAACTGTGTGTTTCCGGTTGCAATTCCCATTTCAAACGATTTTTAAATTGATTTATTGTATTATTGGTTACACACGCATCAGACAGTGCATTCCAGTGATCAATTACTCTGTTGCTAAATACATACTTTCTCAAATCCAATCTACTGCGTTTTTACATAGTTTCTTAGAATGACCTCTTCTTAGACCTTCATCATATGTAAAAAATAAATCCGATTTCAAATTATAACAATCATTAATAATTTTAAATGTTTCTATTAAATCACTCCTATGCCTTCTTTTTTCTAATGTCATTAAATTTAATTTTTTAATACGTTCTTCGTAATGTAAATTCTCAAATTGGGGCTTTAATGGATGGGAGTAGGAAAATGTGTGTTTTTAAATTGAAAACTGGCCATATCTTGGAAAAAGTGAGAGATATAGCCGTGGTTACTATTAATCGCTAATAGGAAGTGGTGTAACTGGTGTATGCCCTTGCCCTTTCAGCTGAAATGAAAATCATCGACCTTGGATGACCTTGAAGGTCACTGACAACTAGTACAGTTGGCTGTCCTAGCAACAGCTGGGCTTCTTTTTTATCGTTTTTTTCATTAGTTGCGCCGCCTCATCTGAATCGTGTCTGATTCGTGCATCACAACTACGCTATTTTTCCGATTAAATGACTATTTGTAGTTGTCATGCACACGAAGCAGACACGATTCACGATCAGTCGATGTCACTGACCATACCATATCAGAGGGCATTATTGATTAGCATCACACATTGATATTTTGTGTTTACGAAGTGATTATTTGGCTGGTCAAATTGAATATTAATCAGCTGAATGGGCTAGAGTGGGACATAGCCAAGTACCAGCTGAATGCACCAGAGTGGTTGGGGCTTGGCAGTATGATTGACATGTGCATGCAGTGGTACGATATTTGATTGTAGGCGCCACCAAGCAAATGGTAATGACTAGGATGTGTCTGCAGCATTACAGCCAGCACCGTACGAGATGAATGCATGTGAATATCATCATGTAGAGTTTAGGGTAAAGAAGGTCGTCAATTTGTATAGCGCATCATCGCGAGCATGCGCACGCCTCTAATGCGCTTTCGTCACTAACCCGAGCCGCCCGCCGCACGGCCACCACTTGCAGCCTGCAGACACAGGCTGGCGCAGCGGCTGGCTAGGCAACCCCAGTCAGCTGTACCAAGGTCCCCACCTTCCGTAACCCATGTAAATGAGTTACTACTCATTTTACCGTCCCACGGAGGGTAGAAGGCTGAGTCGACCTAGGGATTAGGGTTAGGGTTAGTGTTTTTTAAAGATTTATGTGAACATCAGTGAACATTGTATAGCGTTGAGTATGGGTGATATATTCAAGGTGGCTGCAGGCAGTGATAGTGATAACAACTTGCCAAGCAGCTATCCTGTGATAGTCTAGATACTTGCTAGGCTTGAGGTGCTGCTTGGCCGGACTGGCGATCCGTGATGCTACAGTCGAGGTCGGGCAGTTGCCCCGGTGCCACCGTGTACATGCGGATGGCCTTAGCTGGTACCTATGACCACTATTCGGTGGTTGTACATACTGTTGAAAGCAAACAACCGGGCCTTATAGGGTTGGATGTCTGACTGGTTCGATGACTGGTCAAACAACCAGCCGCAGGATGTCTAACCAGTCACAGTCAAACAACCAGCTCGTATATGGCTGCATATCTGACCGGTCACCTTTTGAATATTAATGAGCTGCCAGGCAAATCGCCTGTGCTTTGTGTTTAATTATAGCAAAGCGAGATAACTGCTCTAACAGTTACCTTAAGTCTCGAACTATACTAGGCTAGTATGTTCGTGTGCTAGCAGTAAATAATAGGTCTAACTTAGACCTAATATTCAGAAATTTATAGAAATGATAAACTATAAAATGACGATAACCATAGAAAAGTCAAAGTACACTGTTGAACTGGTTGATATCATGAAAATTTCTGATTTTTGAAACCTTAAATCACTGTAGAGCTTATAATTGAGAAGATTGATTTGCAGAGTTGTCTTGACCAATCATTTTTGGTCTTTAGGAAATTGTATCATATCCAGTATTGTATTGTATCCAGTGTGATGTTTCTTATGCTGTGCGGTCTGTAATTTTTTTAGGCTTCTGGGAACAAAGTCAGTCGCCAGTCCGTTTTATGCGGAAGTCAGAACATTGTGCTGAATGGAAAGGTAATGTGCTGCAGCTGATTTTCACTTTGTGCTTGTTCTTAGGAATTGCAGTTTTGTGATCCTGCTGGGATTATGAAGCACATTTACATAGCATGCAATGTCGACAGGAAACCCACTGAGTCGGAGGTGTAAACCTAATGTTCATTTCCAAATCTCCGTAAGACCGCCCCGTACTCCATACCACTGAATGTTGCTTTGTCATAGTAATAGAAATTGCAGCCATTTTTGCCAATGCTACTTTTCCAACAAGGGCACTTACGATCAAAAACTTGTGAGTTCAGCTGCCGTTCGGGTCACTCTTATATGGCTGGATGGATGGCCTTGCCTGGGTCCTTCCTCATGTCTGAGAACTGGAGGTCAACTCAGCCTTCCATCCCTCCGGAGCAGGTAAATTATACCAGCCTGCCGGGCCACATTCACTTATGTCAGGTGGCAGGTAATACTGTGTGATCCCATATAGCAGGTAGCTCATAGACGGGTTTCCATAAAGACTGAAGAGCAGCATGTACTTTTATTGTTTCCTTCTGACAGACGATTATCATGTCTGATTGCATCATTCGAGGTGACCTGGCCAATGTACGTATCGGTCGGCATTGCATCGTCTCACAGAAAACTGTCATTCGGCCGCCATTCAAGAAGTTTAGTAAAGGGTAAATCATGTAAAATCGTCTTTATATAATCATTCTATACCTTTGTAACTTCAGTGTACATCCTGCTTTTTGTCAATGATGCGCACTTTGCTTGCTTCGTTAGTTTAGTTCAGTGCTTGTGGTTAGTTGCAACCAGTTATAAGTTCAACAGTTTCATTTTATTCTTTAGTACAAAATACGCTTCGAGTCATTGTGGACATGTTGTGAAAGAAATTATTGTAATTACAGTTTAAACTCTTTTTTTTGTTCGGCACTAACAGCAGTTAGATAGTTTGCTCATCAGTAGGTTATTTTAATTTGCAGTTGCATTCGTATTTTATTTGATAATGTTAATAGTTATAGCAATTATTAACTGAATAATTACATGCGTGAAACAGTCTGTTATCGACAGGGTTGCATTTTTTCCGCTTCACATTGGAGATCACGTAATTGTGGAAGAGAACACGATTGTCAATGCGGCACAAGTTGGTTCCTACGTTCACATTGGCAAAAACTGCGTCATTGTGAGTAGAAAATATAATTACGTTGTTATGTTATTTTACTTATTTATTACTTACTGTGTTTCAGATAACGCCAGTAATTAATGGCTGACATTTTAGGGCCTGTGTTTCATTTTTTAGGGAGTTAACTATTGGTTAGCTAAAAATCTGAGTTCATGAATTTTTTCTTATTCACTGCACTTACTCTGGAAAAAAGCCGGGTAAAGAAAAGCTAACAGTAGCAGAAGTGGTAATCAAGTCATGTGCCACCGTGCGGTATTTAGGCAGTTCTGTTGATTAGTTGTATCAGTAATTTGTGTTTCAGTGTGGCTTAGCGGTGTAAAGGTAGCGTGCCAAACTGGTGACCGCAATGTCCCTGGTTCAACTCCTGCCTGGCACATTGCCAAGTAGCGACTCTGGGCAAGTTGTTCACGCACGTGTGCCTCTGTCACCAAGTAGTACAATTTGGTACCACCACCGGTCAACGGGTGGTGATGCTCTCTGACGGAAAGGTAAAGGTAAAGGTCGTCAATTTGTATAGCGCATCATCGCGAGCATGCGCACGCCTCTAATGCGCTTTCGTCACTAACCCGAGCCGCCCGCCGCACGGCCACCACGTGCAGCCTGCAGACACAGGCTGGCGCAGCGGCTGGCTAGGCAACCCCAGTCAGCTGTACCAAGGTCCCCACCTTCTGTAACCCATATAAATGAGTTACTACTCATTTTACCGTCCCACGGAGGGTAGAAGGCTAAGTTGACCTAGCTGGCAGGCTTCGCACCGAGATGGTTTACCTGCCCGCAGGCAGTCACCCATCGCAGTACTAACTGGGCCGGGCATAGAGTAACTTCGTTTCAGCCGAAACACGTTACCAACTACACCATGCCACCAGCCTGCATCATCAGATGGAAAGTAATGGCAACCTACCACCGGGTTTATGACTACGTCACCTGTGGACTGATTGCCCAGAGACCAGACCATACATTCATATTGAGTATGGGTTACCTTTACTTGTTTAAATTTGTGTTCCAGGGCCGCCGGTGTGTGCTAAAAGATTGCTGTGCTATTGCCGATGATGCAGTACTCCCGCCAGAAACTGTCGTACCTTCGTTCACTTACTACGCCGGTTCTCCAGGTGACATATTTTCAGGCACAATTGCTTCTTGCAATGCAGGAAAGCAACTCTGCATATTGCTGCACGTTTCTCCGTAGCTCGATCTGTATGTCTGTCATCTGTCGCATTTGTGCTCCCTGCTAAAAGTTTGACAGATTTAAATGTCATTTGGCAAGTTTACTTGTGAGGTCCAGTGACACGGTGTGTTGTATGGGAGAGGGATGCCTGCAGCAGCGCGTGAGTAGAGTAATTGCTTTGCGCTGCACAATTTTCAGCCAGCTGCAGAATTTGCCTGTCTCACTAATTAATTTATTTTCCAACACAAGTCCAAGTTTGCTAGGCTTTGTGACAAAACGGGCAATCTTCTTAAATCAGATGACTACTTCAGGCCAAACACAAGATGAAGGCCAAGGCAAAATCCCCCAAAAGTTGTACTTGTGTTAACACCACAACCTCGAGGCACGTCATGTGCCAAAGTTTCGTTTGGCTACACCCCTAACTCCGAAGTTATAGGCGCTCTTTGACTACATTTTAAGCCAATTTTTGACCCCCCTTTGAAAAAAATTGTAAGGGGGACCCCCATCCCTGGTGGGGGGTGCGACTTGGTCATTCTCTGGCGCGTGTAAAAATTTGGGGGTGCAGCACCCCTTAGAGGCCGAAATATGATATCCCGTAAAAGTCGAATTGGGTGGTATGATTTCACTGCTTAATCTCCGTGATTAGTGGACCAAAGTTCACCTAACTTTTTTCGTCCAACGTGGGAGGAATCACGATACAAAATGTACTTCTCCGATTCAAAATATCTTCATCCGTTCCGGAGATATTCGCCGTCACAGTTTGAAGTCACCCGAAATTGGCCCAAATGTTGTATGTTTTTGGCCCCTAAAATGTTTTTGGGGTGCTCCCCCAAAATTTTGGACCGGCATTATAAAATTCAGCCTAGTACTGACCACCGATCGGCCGACGTATCTCGGAGATCTCACGTTGACAAAAAAATTTTTAAAATAAGACATCTGCAGTAAAACATAAGCCCGCTCCGAAAGCTATCACTTCTGGGGGGACTAGTAACATAGTGGACGGTTTTTTATGGCCCACTCTGTATTATTGGCAGCATACAGCCAGTGTAGTCATGCAAAATGAATGCCCCGGTTCTTTAACCATATATCCAGTTCTTTAACTGGTGGAAGAAAAGTCAGAGAAAAAAAACAAAAAATAATCTCGCTTACACTCGCAATGCTAATTGCTATCGTTTCACCATAAGTGTTTTGTGAGATTAGAAATGCGCCAAATTCAATTTGGATGTGTCTCTGCCCTGGAGCCCGTTGAGGGAGCTCTTGAGTCTCAATAGCTATAGGTCAAGTTGATCTTGCCTAGCAGCAGCTATTACCAACATACTCATATCTGGCAATAGTGAAATATCCAAAAATATACCTGTAAGCGAGAGTGAGAGCGAGCAGTAGCGAGTGAGAAATGTGACAAGCGAAAGCGAGCGAGATTTTTACCGTGAGCGAGCGACAATACGTGCGAGCGAGTCGAAGCGAGCGAAATTTAAAACGGCACTTGATTTTTTCACGCGACTTAGAATTTTTTTATGGAACCTTGCAATTTCTCGAGCGAGATTTACCTACGAGCGAGCGAGAAAACGGCTGGTGAGTCGCTTACGGGTTTATTGGGAAGCACTTTACATGTTTTCGTATGTTGTTGGCACTGACATGTTGCTGGTGTCTGTTGTTAGGTACATTTGTGTCGTTGCTGCCGGAGTGCACGCAGGATCTAATGATTGACATTACGCGCAGCTACTACCAGCACTTTGTGCCAGACACACGGTCACCTGCGTCTCACTGATAACGAATTTGTAACGACTCACAGACTGCTGACATTGTCTGTATTTCCGTGTTATGGCATGTTCAGGGTGACAGAAATAGAATGAATACAACTGCAAGTCAGTTTATTTCCGTTCAGTTCTGCTTGTTCATTTCTGCCACTTTAGGCGTATACAAATTCCTGCGCTTCCAGTTGCCATCCGTCATAAAAAGCTCATCTCTGCAATTTTGACTGGACTTTCGAAAAGTTTGCTTTCATAGTTTTGATGAAACAAAGCTGTTTTTGCATATAGTCTGTGGTGCTGCAGTATTTTAGTTTAATTCTGGTGGGTACTGTTGAGTGTGTCACTTTGTTTTTATGAGTTGTTGTGTAAAAAGACGATAAAAGAAAATATTTCCCCATCCCTACTTTTTCGCTATACTTCAGCTTGGTTGTTTTCAGTTATATGTTTATGCAGTGAATGTCTACCCAATGGTGCAATGAAAATGTAAGCTCCTAAGACTTTCAGATTCTTAAATGCATGGAATATTGACCTAACTTCAAAATTATTTCACCAATATATACGTACCTGTAAAGTTGCAACTAACTCATCATTAAAGATCCACACATACCCAAAATGCTTGGGAATAAGTTAGCTAGTCAACTCTCTAAGTTGTAATTTTCTATCTGTTCTAAAGTCAACTATATTGTCATTACTTGTTAGATGTGACAAGTATGTTTCGAGTTTGTTTCGGAAGTGGCTAGTGAAAGAATGTCAAATGTGCTACTTTTTCAACGTATTTGACGACGGAGCATTAATCACATTATTCCTGTACTAATCTGCTGCTGCTTTATTCTCTACGAAGGTGTGTTGTGTGCTTGCAACATAAGAAGCGTTGTTCTAGAAATGGTTTTAGCTGCTAGCATTCTTTGTGCATGTACAATTCTGTCCCTAAATCCCCCAAATGTGGGTATTCTCACCGACAAATTTTCTATTTCTTGTAAAAAAAAGCAAAAAAAATTTAAGGGCCTCCTACCATGATGCCACTGATTTTATGTTTAGTTTATTCATTAAAGATAATTAAAAGGATCAAACAGCCATCATTGGAACTGCATCATAGGAAAATCTGTACAAAAGTGGACAAACATGAACAGTGGCTAACATTCTTTTTCTTCATAGACAGCGGGAACTGGCAAATGACATTTGTGGTCAAAAACACTCAACATAGCATGCAGCAGTTTTGCCTTTTAATGGAATACAGTTAATAACAGTCATCAGCATTATCAAGGTTGTAAAAGTTTCTTGCATCTCAGTGTCTACAACTTCTGGACATGCAGAATTTGAAACCTCCTGGAAACACTGGAAATCGCCTGGAATTTAACCGATGCTACTGGAAAGTTATGAGAACAAAATTTTGACAGAAGCAGAAATAACTGCATTTCAGCAAAAAAAAATGGTTGTCAATAACAGCCATAAACGTTATGTGATCAATGTAGAGTTTGTTGGGCTGGATCTCCGGACACCCTAAAAACATCTGTTTCTGCAGCTGTTGACCATATTGTTGCTAATCAGCACCTGGATATTAACTGCAGACACATCCCGCACCATTGTGGGTTTAAAAAGTAGGTAGGGGCAGGAAATCACAATTTTCCAACAGGCACCGCAATTGACCACACCCCCATCCACCATACTACTGGATACATCGAGACCACAGTGACACGTATCCAAATAACAAGGGCAAACACGAGCCAACAAGCCCCATGAATTGATCAAATTACAACTTTTGTTATTCGCTAAGTTGTGTGATAATTTTGCCAACAACCACTGTATCCATATCATTGGTGTGATATTCCTTTCACTACAACATTATCTGAAACTGTCGCAAAGAAAGCAACAGCGGCTGTCATTGCCGAAATGTTAACAAGTAGTTTAATGAATTTACTCAGCTCACTAATCACTGTTGCAACCTATAAGTCTATTCAAAGCAAACATCGGCATTTCATTACTTTTCCTGTCAAATATCTTATAACCAACTTCATCCCGCTACTCTCACCACAATGTCTGCAGTGTTACAGCTGCTTATAATCACACTCCACAGTCTAACACGACAACTGAAGCATGTCTTGTATCGGTTTATAACACAAATGTCCCACACCATCGATCACAGTCATGAAACGCTTCATCGTGCTCGAGTATTATGCACCGTTACATTCGCATAACACTCTATGCAATGTTTCATTAAAATGGCACCTTTTTTCTTTCGTTTATAATTCAGCTGAATGGTGAAAAAAAATTTACACAAAATTTTCACCAACAAAATATGGCTGTTAGTTAAATATTCTTTGCTAGTCCTGATGTAATGCTGACATTATAATGTGCCGCAACCAGTGCTGAGTGCTGACAATTGCTGCATAGCTGCCCTGCTTCGAAGGTGAACTTCATCTGGTTCACTGATGACAAACTGTTGAAGTTTTATCAATGCAGCCACAAAAAAGCGCCCAAAATGACCACTTTCACAAATTCATACACTTGTGGGGACAGCCTGACATTCCAGCAGGACAGTGCACTAGCAGACACCGCTTGTGAGACAGTTGAGGTTTTGGATCGCGAGATGCCCGATTTCATGCCCCCATATTGCTTAGTGCTGGCACAATGCACATTTTTCATCAGTGAATCAGATAAAGCTCACCATCGAAGCAGGCAGCAACTGACAGCACCAGTTCAGACGAGCAAACTTGTACTCACATTATGACGTTAGCATTACATCACGACTAGCAAAGAATATTTAACCAACAGCCATATTTTGTTGAAATATTTTGAATTGGCATTTCTTCGCCTACATCTGGTAAAAATTTCATGTAAATTTATCACAATTCGACAGAGTTACAAAAGAAAGAAAAAGGGTGCCTTTTTAATGAAACACCGTGTATAAACTGTGATGAAATGTATACATATGGCACAGCGTAACAGCAATCCACCAACAGATCAGCCACATGAATTGATCAAAATACAACCTTGTGTGTACGTGTCACATGTGAACTCAACCTGGCCATCCGTCTAAGGACGGTGTACAACGAGTACCAGTGAAAGCAGGCAGACCACGTATTGCACTCGAGTCCGGCAGTAGACTCGAGTCGTTATTTTTCAGGACATGGACTTGGACCCTCGTGACTCGAGAGTCAAAGCCACTGGACTCCAACAAATAGGACTTGACCGTAGCAGGATAATTGGAAACTGTTGACAAAAGGTCGTATCTAGACGAATTCGCATGGCTCACTAGTTAGTCGACTTCAACCTGTGAGTTGTTCATAAAAATCAACTGGTAACTATTGACTGATCAAGTATGAGTGAAACTTGTGTCCACACGATGTGGTTTCAGTCAGTACTGATAGCGGCTTGAACGATCACCACCATCCCTGTCCCTGTCCCTAGCACCGCCACCGCCACCACGTTGACCTTGGCGACGACCTTCAAAACACGCACCCATAATACAGATGCAAGCTGGAAGACTTTGAATATCTATATATTTAAAGTCGGGGCGTCGACAACGCACGCAACATCGGACTTTAGACTGTGGTTGGTAGGAACAACAGCACACAGGCCTGCAGGCTAAGCAGCAGCAGCAATTGATGCCCGAAGAGCCGAAAAAGGAGGCTGCAGGCCGATACTATTGCAAAGATCAAGTGCCTACGATCTACGCTTACTCTATGATGTTGTTGTGCATGGTAATGATTTACTTGAAAAATCATATTTTCTCGAAAAATAAACAGAAAAACCCTGTAGGGGAAAACCCTGTAAGTAGGTATGAACCTGTTAAACCCTTTGACACTGTAGAAAAATCCTTGCCTTGGTTGTGCACTGTCCAGAGCAGTGTTTTTCAACCTTTTTGCTGCAGCGGAACCCCACACAAGCGTGAAGATCACTCACGGAACCCCATGCATTGATCCATCAGTCTAGCGACGTACGCGAAATTGAAGCTATAGGGTGTCTATGGACTCGATCATTTCTCTAGCAGGGCAGAGCCCCCATGGGGATGACAAAACAGACAAAGATGGCCAATTATAATATGAAATTTGACCGCATTGAGGCAGCAGTATTATATTTAACCAAACACGACGGGCGAGGCGGTCGTCAGCGGCCACTTAGCCCACGCCACCAATCCAGAAAATTTGTCACGTGGACGCCCAAGGAGTCAAGGACATATGCCTAGACGCATTTTTTTCCTTAGCAAAGTGTTCAAAGAATTGAATTGACTAAGTAAATAATCAAACGATTTCGTAACTATAATCTTAATCAATACGTTTTTTCTTCTTTCTCATTTCCGATAAAGCACTAATCCTCGGAATTGAGTGCATTGATGCATTATAATATAGGCCTACAATGCAGATATGCCAAAATTACTAAGAACAAAAATGATTCAACACAGTTACCCGGTAGGTCTATGCAAAAATAGACTCAAAGAAGCTCAATTTCGAACGAAGTGTTCGATGCTGATTTTTTACGACTCTGTCTGGCGTAATTTCGCACGTTAGGTTATTTTTACTGGCGCTGCGGAACCCCTGGCAGATGCTCGCGGAACCCTTGGGTTCCGCAGAACCCCGGTTGAAAATCACTGGTCTAGAGATAAAAAAAGTTTGGAACATGGTCTTGAAGAAAGTCTTGTTAACAACAACAGTATAGTGAACTAGCAGAAACAGCAGAAACATACCATAGCCCTGCTGTTGGTACTGGCCACCTTGTTGACCTAACAACCAACCACAGCAACCATAAGTTTAATAACATCTTACAACTTGAGTTGACAGACTAAATTACGTAAAATAGTTAACCATACCGTAATTATCATTAATTACAGTTAAAAGCTTTTCGAGCTGTAAGCTCTTGAGATACAACTACTGTGTGTTTTCTTAACTCAGTTTTGTAGACAGACTAAAATGTTCCCTTCTTCTGGAAAAACAAATGACCGAGATGATTTCAGATGTATATCACGATGTCACTGTATGAACTTCATAATGTTTTATTGACATGATGTTAACCAAAATTTCAACAACTAAAATTTTCTCACAAACATGTATAACGAAAATCCATGATGAAGTCAAACTGTTGAAATAATAATAATAATAATAACAAAGCGGATTTATACACGGCGCCTAAGAGCAGAAGTCACTAGGCGCCGCAGTTTCAATCAGTCAAACAAATGTGTCTTTAGTTGTGCTTTGAACTGTTCGTAGTCCTCTACGGCCCGCAGTGCAGCCAGCAAACTGTTCCAGACTCGTGGGCCGGCGACGGCGAATGA
>Ga0209367_1006089_pt1 | contig 16725 bp, 12 predicted proteins | sample WorMetLIZISLAND2_FD_187412 | JGI IMG/M metagenome (GOLD analysis project Ga0209367, IMG submission 187412) | Marine gutless worms symbiont microbial communities from Max Planck institute for Marine Microbiology, Germany - Olavius geniculatus... ... | reverse complement strand
GCGCCTCAAGTGCCACGCGGGCGCTGCCGGTCGGCGTCGGCCAGCGGTAGACGCGCACCTGCAATGTATCGTGATGCGTGCAATCCCAGCCTTCATCAGCGTCGTGGCAGAGAGGGGAGAATTGTCCACTCTATTTTGTAAATTTTTGGCTGTCGGAAAATTGTCGAAAAATTTTCTGCTTGTAGGAAAATTTTCGTCCACGTTGCATAATTGTGGGCCGAAAAAAACCCAAATTTGGGAAACATTTAGAGGTAACATTAAAATCTGGAGCACCCAAGCTGCCGCAAAATTTGCAGTGCCTGTCGTAAAAATTGCAACTTCTTGCCGCGCCTTTAGTACTTTTTGACCCACGACGCCGTTGCAACCAGTAATGTTCGCAGCAAATTACACGAGCAAGGCGTGCACGGAGCCGGTCTCGTTCGGAGCACTTCCGGCAGCCTAACCAGACTAACAGGAAACAATATTTACACACGCACACTACAATTTTAAACATTTACGTTCAAGAAGAACGCCTAAAATTTAGAAAAATCAACAGTTTGAATTGAACGGCAATGAACGCCATAGTTGTTAGTTGACGTTATGTCACGTGCTAGGTCTACCGCTAAAATCGACATAGGCCTACTTGGGCAGGCGGCGAGTTCCATACGTTTACGATCCGTTCACTAAAGGAAAATGCTGCTCTTACTTAAGATGCACAGAGCTTTTCTACACAACTGGTATTGTATCCCCAAATACGAGATAAGGTAATATGTAGGCATAATCCCGCGATCCCGTTTTTACGCGCGACAGCATGTAATGCTTCGCGCGTCTTAGCGCCATCGTCTGTCTGTCTGCCCGTCACACCCTTAAGCCCTATCAAAACGGCGCAAGCTAGAGTCACAAAATCTTCACTGTGGGCTGCCATAAAGACTTTAGTTTTGTGACAAAATGTCGTGCCCCTGGGTGAGGGGGTTCCTCTCGAACGAGGGCGTCAAATAGGGATACCCCGCAAAAAACGTTATTTATTTTGCCATTATTTGCTTGTTTAGTGTGAAAACGGTTACAGATAGGTACATACATGCTGCACATCATAACAAGCACTGGTGAAGGGCTTTTTGGATTTGACTTATCAACATCGATGACCTTGAATGACCTTGAACCCCCAAAAGAAAGTTTTTGGCGAATTTTTCGCGATTTTGGCCTGCAACGAATTGCATCAAAATGGCTAGAGATATACCAAGACAACCTGCACATGAAATTTTCAGCATTAAATGCAAATATCAGCAATCTAAGTTGCGACCCCCTAGGTTCACGGAGGCCTGCGCAATCGGGCTGAAAGACGGTTACCTCCTCCCCCAAGTGGTTATTTCAACTCTTTTGGCTCGTTCAGCGCGAAAACAGTTGCAGATGGACAGAGACATACTGCTCGTCATGACAAGCACTGGTGACGAGCTTTTTAATGGTGTCAACATCGATGACTTTGAATGACCTTGAACTCACAAAATACACGGTGGGCCAAAGAAACTGGCACAGTTTTTGTATACTCCAATAACTTCATCAAATATTAACCGATTTTCAATTTTTTTTATTGTCAGAATCAGGAGAAAATTTGTAGTAGCAATGTTACTTAAGATCCCACCACACTTCATATGTGTAGCTACACTACCTTGTGAAAGGTCAGACATCGCACTCAAGCTGGCGACGACACTGGCTAATTGCGTGATCAACACTGATCGACCTGACAGTGGCCCCTAAACAATCCGGACTAAAATCCGGTTGATTATGATGTTTGGGGGCCGGGGCTCCGGGGGGGGCTTCAACAGCTGATTTACCAACGTCGAAAATTCACGATAATCAACCAGCTCGGATTTCGGGCGTGAAAAAGACGTGTTTTGGTGCATTTTTGGCACTATTTTTATAGGCCGGGGAAAGGCACGTGCCCCCCTATGACTACGCCAGTGGTCGCAGTGGGCCTTTATACATGCACCGCTTTGCGTTAGCTGGGCTTTCTTGTCGGGATTAGGCTTAGAGACTGGTCGTAAGTTCAGTGCCCCTAATAGACTTATTTCATGCGTAAGATGTACTGAGGGTCCTAGGAAGGTAGGCCCTATATCCAAACTGTAGGGAGTAACTGTACGTGACTGTCAAAATGCAACTTAGGGCCTACAGTGGCATAGAGTAAGACTTAAGAGTGCATGAAATATTTTCTTCATTAAACGCAATGAATTCTTATTTCTGCCACTAAACACTCGAAACATTTTTAACGAATTTCTGTAATCGCAAAATCCCGGGACTAGGACGCCGCCATTGGCAAAAACGGCGCCCGGAATCCCGCAGAATTCGGGATCCCGGGACTGCAATCACTAGGCGTAGTGGCGTACCCGACTGCCGGAGCTGCCTGCGTCTACGACGACAGCGAACTGGAACTGTTCATCGTCATCATCATCATCAGCGGCCGTCGAACGACGTCGTCGACCAGCGGCAGTGAGCGCGGCAGGCCAGGCGAGCGGCGTGTCCCTGCCAGAGGTCACCTGGTGCTCGTCGGCGTCCTCCACTTTCACGCCTGCAGCCTCTGACGACAGATCCACCGCGCCCATCATGACGACAACCATCAGCCACGCCGCGACAACGTGCATCGTCCCACAATCCATTGCCTGCAGCTTCCACCGGACGTACACAGGCGGGACTGTGTCCGTGCGACCGACTGAACTGACTGTCAAAACAGCGCAGTCGTGTCCGCAACGATGCTAAAGTGTAAGCTACGCTGATCGGAATATATACATGGTACTCAACACCTCCTCGTGTGAACGATCAGTGCGAGCAATTAGCAGCAATTCATTCAAGGATGCGAGCTCGAGCGTAGTCGCTCTGTTCGCCTCTCTGACCGTCAGTCTGTATATGTCCGTCCGCTTTCACGTGACTCGCTCACTGAGTCTGAGTCTGACTGAACGTACATCGTCAGCTGCTCAAACATTGCGCCGCCGCAGCTATAGGCTACGCTGGGCCGACCACCGATCATAACTACAGGTTGGCTCAAAACAAAATAGGCTTACCCCAGCAGACAATATGCAATTTCTCCGCAGCCATTTGCCCGATTGTAAAAAGTCTTGAAACAGTTCCACCCTGATACCTCTTCGAATCGAGCAGTAGGCCTATACACAGTGTACCTACTGCATCTCAGCCTATTGAGCAATAAGCATTAAGGATTAAGCAGCTTTAAGAACTTTTACAATCAGACAACTGGTTGCGGAAAAATTGCATATTTTCTGCTGGGATACTTTATTTTGAGCCACCCTGTGCTATTTTCACCTACATCTGCAGGCGTGTAGGCCTATAGGCCTACGCGTAGTCGCCGTTGTTGTAATAGGTCAGCCGTGATCACCACTGCTTCATCACTCTACTACGCATAGCCTACACATTCGCCTATTGGTTGTTGTGGTTGTCCGTCCGTCCGTCCGTCTGTCCGCATGTGCCCTCATCTGACGGGATGCGCGATTCGGAATACGAAGATCGTTCGCTTTAAGTATTTGGTTGTAGCTTATGTTTATTTTTAATCGTGCTATGTAAGCTTATAGGCCACTAATTACAATAATGATCGTCGTATAGTATAGATGCAGAATAGTCTGAAACGGATCGTTTTACAAGATTTATAAAAGTCGTCAGTTTATAAAAGCAGTTGGCCTACGGATTGGAAGTTTGGAACGCAGAACAATGTTAGTTAAACTGAATCATTTATCAAGCGTAATGTTATAAGTTATAGATTTCATTTAGGTATTTGAGTAGGCCGGTACCCTGTTTGCCCTGATTCTGACTATACGGCTCCAGGGTCCCCACGGCCCCATATCCTAGCATCTAACAGTAGCCTACTTTGAATGTGCTTCTGCACAATTTCAAATACAAACACAAAACCGCGGGATGTGATTGTGGCCTTTCGAATGTGCTGCCATGGCAAATAACGTGTGCGAGATAGGCGACATCTATTCAATCACGTAATGGTAGCTATCATAGGCCTATATTCGCGGCGGTTTATAGGCTACTGTGTGCGGTGCATAGGCCTATGACAACAAACCGTTTGTTTTGCGTGAAAGCGACGAGTGACCGCAAGTCATTAGCGATCATGGACGTCCGGGTTTAGCCGCTCATCTGCCTAGCATCAGCTCAGCGGTAGCAGCATTATTCATATCATACTTCGATCGGTTCAACTGCCACCTACTCAGTGCAGACCATAAGTAGGGCTATACAGAGGCTTAATTAACTGACGGTACTGGTTATGTTGTGCTCAACTACATGTCGATAACCCATTTTTGAACATTATATTTCACCCCTTTGCCGCGCCGACCCTGCTTGGCCGATTTGTACCATTTTTGGCAGGTAGGGTCACATGGCCGACGTAATCATCCAAGGCAAATTTTAAGTCGATTGATTCTGGGGTTTGGGGGCTACAGGTGCCCAAAATCTGGAGTTTCCCATTGACTTTGATAGTCGCCCTTACAACAGTGTTACGCACTACCGTGCTACACTGTGATAAATCCCTGAAACATTGACCAATTTTGATAATATTTGGCACACAACATCATGAAGAAACTTGATATAGGCCTAAATTACTGTAGTTTAACTAACCTTATCTAAATAACCTTAGCCTAATAGGCCTACTGTCGCTACACTACCTTGTGAAATGCAGTAGTCGTAGTTTAGCCTTTTACAACAATGAAGTCATATTGGGTAGCGCATTCATCAACTCAGAAAGTCACCGAGACTACAAAATGTCAAAATCATTTACAACCTGTTACACATTTAGCATCCATAGCATTCATTTTAAGATCGAACTTAAACGCATCAACAACGAGTGAGCCGCTCTGGGTCTCGTGTTATTGAATGTATTATTTTAGGCCCATACTGCTGGCGAGTTGCCGCCGATAGTATCTTCTTTCAATTTTTCACAGTGACCGCCGAAACACGTATCATTTGTGCAGTAGCTAGGGTGCACCATGCTGCTTGTCATCTAAGGTCGTTGATTTTAGTTAACTCTATTAGGCCTAAGCTGAGTTTCCGCGTGTCATATTAAAAACCAGTTGATGCTATGACTATGGCCATCGCTGCCCGGAAGAAGCGGAGAATGAAGATGACCGAAAGTCGCATAATTTAATGTAAATATCGGGAACAAAAATCTGTCGATTAGATACTCCAGCTTGGAATCCTGCTGACTTCCAGACTAACAGTCTTAACAGATTCACGATGGCCTACGGATAAAGAGCTTGCAGCAATGGGCTCCCGTGGTTCACTGTTTTAGTATTTATATGCTTTTGTTGTAAAATTATACCCTGCATGAGCAGGGCTGAGAGAAATTAGTCTATAGACTCATTGTAATGTTCCTCTCCACGGAAATCTTTAGTAAAAGGCGAAAGATTTATTCGTGGATTGAAGAGAAACCAGAGTAACGATTATTTTTTTCGGACAATATTCGTATGGCCATAGACAACATTGTGAAAGGTATTTTTTATTTAATGAATATCCTGCGCATAGAATAGATGTATATTACCTGCCATAAAATACAAAGCTTGATTTAAAAAATCTACTTACGATTATGTTGTACACAATTGCGGTCTGTTTCATAATATTTTAGTAAAACAGATAGCATAAAAATAAGGATGGGGTTACTTTATTCATTTTCACAAGGTAGCGCCACAATCATCATCGTACTGCGAATGCTTTTCAGTGTTGTCGTTGACACTGCAGTCTTTTGAGTTGCATTTTGCATTCCACATAAAATTGGATTTCTTGATCAGTGTATGGCTCCAATCTATGTATAAATATTAATGGAAAAGTTAGTGAAAAGTGAAAACACAAGATAACTAACTCGAACAGAACGCTTTAGGCCTCTAGTGAATAGCATAAAACACTTACTTTTATTGTGATAAATTTATTACGAAGAATCAAGTGCTATTTAGCGTCCAGCACACAATTTAATAAACATGTTTATAATTTGAAGATAAAGTTAATTGAATCATTAGCTGAAAATTTCGCTGAAGTACAATAAAAGCATGCAATACGGTAAAGTTAACGTGTTCCCAGTTAGTATAGTGGTAAGTATCCCCGCCTGTCACGCGGGAGACCGGGGTTCAATTCCCCGACTGGGAGATTAACTTTTCACTTTTTGTTTACATTTTTTATTACATAACTCTTTTCTAATTTGATTACATTACTCTTTCTAGAGCAATTGTCCGCTAATTCACCCGCACCCGACTTATTAGCGTTAACGCTAACGCTGACCTTAAACCTGACCCTAACCTTAACTCTATAGCCCTAAGTTCCCCTAACTCCAACCTTAACCCTGTTCTTATCCCTATCTCTAACTCTATATCTACCGGTTAATTCGGGCGCGGGTGAATTAACGGACAAATACAGTTTTACCCCTCTTATATTGAGAATAAAAATGAACAAAAGTTCATGTCAATCTATGTCAATCTGAAAAAAAACTTCAGCCAGAATTTATGGCTTTCGGGACGAACTGAGAAGAAGGCATGTACAGTAAGTAGAAATAGGGGCCTAAATAATTTACATCGGCTGGTGTGTAGCGATCCACAGCTGGTCCGCTTGTTGATCAGCAACTTGCCACGTTAGACGATCGATCAATATGCTTCTGCCTATACTCAGGCCGGACTGGATAATCATAAACCAAGCCCAAGTTTCACTACGCCGACTTCTCCGTGATATCCACCGTTTCAGGCGTTTCTTCATATGACAAGTCCGCAACGTGCCAAACTCCGTTTGTCATATGTTGTGTCGCTTCGTGCTCGTTCCGAAATTCAATCAAAACGACGCCGCAAGCGGGCTTGTCGCCGACTTGTCTCGGGATTTTTCTAAACCATCTCGACATGTCGCGAATTGAAACCCCTAAATTTCCCCGTGACATCCTCGTTTCATGGTCCACGTCCGTGACTTCTCCGCGACAAGTCGCCGAGTCTCCGACTTCCACCGAGACGGTCACAAGGATGTCTCGGGGAAAGTCGGCGTAATGGAATCTAGGCTAGGCCTATAGCGAACTTACATCCATGCCACACATCGCATGCTGCTGCTGCTGCTGCTGCGGCCAATAATCCGTGCAGGTGTGTCTGTAGGCCTACTGTTATTGCGCAGGTGAATCGTATCTGCTTGCCACGCTTACCTGGCGGTCTAAGCTATCACGCAGCGCTTTTTACCTGCGAGTGAAAGATAATCTTTGTGTTCTCGACAGTGTCGCTCGTGCGCTCGTGCCCAAAGCTGCGCGTTAAATTGTATCTTGACGTCGCAAGATAGCCTACAACGCGTGTGTGTCGTTCTTGCGTTTGCAGGTGACCGCTTTGCAAGGCACTGTAGCTTCACATTGCTTTGTATCGTAAGCACGTTAATATAGGGCCTATACGCACGTGAATGAAACCGAATTGTTGCGATCAGTTCAGGCATAGTATGTTTAGTAGGCCTATTTTTTATTTTTGTACATCGCGCACACAAGGGCTTCAGCTTTTGTGTCCGCAAATCGTCATCGTCATCAGAGTATCGAGACGCACTGGAAGAATTAAAGTAAGGTTTCAGACAGACAAAATGCCGCTGACTACAGTGACCAGTAACTCGCAGCCTCTCTATGAAGTCATTACGTGCAGAACTGTAGCCTACGGATGAGTTATTGAATGGTGATGATGACGACGATAATCAAGCTGCGCCATTTTTTCTTGCCAGCACATTTGCTCGACATATCCATTTTGGGCGGCATTGCTGAACGTATGCTATGCAATGCTAGCTATTGCGTATGGTCTGTCCAGCTGTCACACTGGTGCGCTCTGCTGAAGTTGTTGCACGGAATAAGATGCATTAGGCAGAAACTCTCTTTTGGACCCCAGTAACACTGTACTAGACAGTATTCTTTGGTCCCCATGTGAAGGGAAAATTTGCATGGCGATATCCCGGTCAAAAATCAAAATTTATACTGCAAGAGGCGGTCAAACCAGGAAGCGACTTTCCGTTCCGCTGAAAGAAAACATTCGCATTTTCAAATAACGATGCCGCGTACGCGTATAGTGCCTAATGACTCTGGTCCTTGTGATTGTTACTGCAGTGCTCTCTATAGCGGCAAGTCAGGACGATGGGTAACAAATGGAGCGCAAAGCGTCACGGCACGACGGCGGCTACAGACTCCTCACAGAGCAAGGCGCAGACCGGCTGGAACGACCTGCACAAGAAGTCGAACTCGTTGTCAGAGTCCGCCGCAGTCAACAACCTCTCCCAGCTACATACTGCTCAGACGCCAAAGACTGCAGACGATCAACATCTGCTGCTTGCCAACGACATCATTCTCTACCGCTCGTACTCCAACATGCCGACAAAAGAAGCGGAAATGGAATTGCTGTCGAGTCAGTCGTCGTCAGCAGGCGTCAGGTTTGACTCGGCCTTGTGTCGGTCGCAGCGTAAGTAAGTAGACCTAAATTAAAACATTGCTGCAGTATTAACGGTAACAATGGCAATAATGAGTTTAATATCAGATGTGGTGAACACAGTGAGTGTGCAAATTGAAATGAGCAGATAAAGCGATAGAAGAGGCGTTATCCAAATTAGACATAAACGTGCGAAGTTTGCGCGATAAAACGTGAACAGAACGCCGACTTGTACCTTAAAATATTGCCACAGATTGGCCAAGTGACATCTTGTCACTAGTGTACTTGCATTATATTTCATGTATGTTCTATATACACGCGTATTCTGACCGGTTTCCAGAATCCAGACTCAAATCCCATTGAGAGAAAAAATAAGAACGGAGCTAATTGCTGTTACCGTTTTACGGTTAATACAGGTTTTTGTTAGTGTGCGTGTTTTGTAACAAGCAGTATCGTGAAATGTGAGTTTAGACCGGGAATATTTACTGCAGCCGAAAATTGCAAAAGCGGCATCAGTGCAAGACAAGTGTGGTTTAAGTAAAGTTATAAGACGACGAAATTGAACCATGTTGCAGCGTGTACCGAAGTCTGAAGCGCGGCGGCGCGAGGGTGAGGTGGCAGGACAGTCTAACACGAGACGATGACGACGACGACGTCGCACGTCGACGCACGCTGCCGCGACAGTTCGGTCGCACCACGACATCGGCAGCAATGCACGGCCCTACTTTACGTCACAGCCAGTCTCTGCAGCCCAGACCCCGGCCAGGTGCCCGACCACGTGACCTGGGAGGAATTGACATGCTGCTGGACGCTGATTGGTCCGACTGTCACGGTCTCGACGACGACATCCGCCAAGTCACTCGGTCTGCCGCCAGACCCGGCAGTTCGCGACGCCGCAGCTGCTACAGAGGTCGGTAGAAACGATGGCCACTTACTGCAGCAGCGTTGTAACTTTAAAAGATAGGGGACGGCCAGGAAGCTGCAGTTTTTCGACAGACAGCTGCAAATTACCGACGATGGAGGAGATACAGGTACCGTACTCAAAATTTTAATTTTGCCCCGAAATCTTTTCAAAATGGAGAGATTTCAGTCTCAAATTTTGTATTTTTTGATAATGAAGTTTCCGACGAAAAAAATTTGATAAAGTAAAATTCATGCGGATGGAGGGGGCGTGCCCCTACTTTATTTGTCACGGTGCTACTGGTCAGATAAGTTCACGTGAACCCATGCTGTTACATGTAGGCATCAGTCAGTTGCAACACTTGAACGTACCAATAGCTAGCTCCAATAGGCCTGTTGCCAGACGAATTTTTACAAATTTTGAAACCAAAGTCACGAATTCTCACACTGTGCTGGTCAGTGCTGTATTGTGAACGGTGTATAGTGAGTGACGCCGACTTCCCGCCAGCAGACAGCGTGAGACGGCGAGTCGAAGCGTTCCAGTCGCACTTCACTCGAGACTTGGTCGCACTGTACACGACACTGACCGAGACCGTCCAGCTCAACACGCTGTCCGTCGCCGTCAAGACAGACGACACCCACACACGGGTATCACGTACCGTTGTCATGTTATTGAAACCCCCTTTGAGATGCATAACCCCCTGACTTTGGAAAACACCGTGTCTTTTTAATTCCCCGCCTTTTCGGCAGGGTATATAGCCATTAGCCACGTTTGTAGTAGTGAGTAGTATATAATGCTCATCTTTGCCTCACAGCGGGTGGTCTGTCCCCATGTTAAAACCCCATCTCGGTCTCCAAAACGGTGACTCAACCCTACCAAGAACAGCTATTTTGACGAGTTTGACAACAAAGAATATTTATTTTCATGACTCACTCCGGCATAACCCTAGCTTTTCGCTGTAGTCCGTAACGGGTGAAAGCCACTTGGCACCGTTCCAACCCTAGCCTTAACCCTAACCCTAATCTTAGTCGGAAGTTCTCGTCATCTTTTAAAAATAGCATTATATACTACTGTAGTGTCACTGTCATCCCGTGGACTTTGCAGCACGATTCCGACTAATAGTAATATTGCCGCATCGCGCCGTTTTTTTTTGCAACAGCACGGCTTACTCGTTTCGTTAAATCCATGCTTCACTCCTAAACAACACTGAGATCAGCTTGCAATGGTACCGTTTTCACAACTCTCACAAAGCAAACGACAGTGTAGTTTATGCCATCTGAGCGTGGCTTAATTATAGATGTAAAAAACGTTTTTAACGTTTTGACGTTTTTTCTCAACGTTTTTCAATATTCTTTTAAAAACACGTACATTAAAAATTTCATCAAGAACTTTGAGAAGCACTTTTGAAACCACAGAAAAGAATGTTAATAGGTCATAGTGATAATAGTTTTTACGCGCGAGAGCTAGCATAGCTAACTAGCTATAGCGCGTATTAGCTATGGTAATTCTGTCTTGGTGTCTGTCACAACTCGGTACCGATCGGAGCCCAGGTGAGATAGAGACTTCTGGTTTTCACCGTATGATAGCTAAGAGTCTCTAGTATTTTGTGACAAAATTTCATGCCACTGGGTGAAGGGAATCTCTACGAACGAAAGGGAGAAAGAGGGGCACCCCCTTAAAAGGCGTTATTCTACCGCTATTGGCTCATCTAACGTGAAAATGGTTGCAGATAGGCACAGATATGCTGCGTATTATAACAAGCACTGGCGACGAGCTTCTTAGAAATCGATAACCTTGAATGACCTTGAACTCCCAAAATAGGAAGTTTTAGTACATTTTTCGCGATTTCGGGCTGCAACACGCATTTCAAGAGTGAATTGCGCCGAAATGGCTGGAGATAGACCAAGACAACTTGCTTATGAAATTTTCAGCATTGATTGTAGATTTTAGCAATTTAAGTCTGTACTCTCTAGGTTCAAGGAGGCCTGTGCACGTGGGTGTCAAAGAAAGGTTCCCCTCTTAAAAGTGATTATTTATCCGCTGCTGGCTTGTCTAACGTGAAAATGGTTGCAGATAGGCACAGACATGCTGCTTAACATAACAAGCACTGGCAACGAGCTTCTTAAGATTGTCAATATTGATGACTGTGATTGACCTTGAATCCTAAAAATAAGGGGTTTTGGTAATTTTTGGGCGATTTTCGCTGCAAAGGAGTGAATTGCGATGAAATGGATGGAGATAGACCAAGATTACCTGCGAACATGAACTGCTATGGGCTCTCGCACGTCTCATGAGCATTAGCTCAGATTTCTTGTCTTAGTTAGTCCAAATATACCGGTACTGAATAAAAATCAAATAACATTTGCTCTATCTAGACTATAGTTTCAGGTAGGCCTTACAGCATTAGGCATTAGGCAACAGATCGAACAAGTTACGGCCAGTGTTTTTTTTATTCACGTTTTTAATTTTTTTATTCCTGCCACGTTTTTACGTTTTAGCATTTTTTTATTTTTGGCACTTTTTTACATTTATGGTTTAATTTTTAATTATATCACAGCACTACAGTCTAGGATGTTTTAAGTTTGTGCTGCGTACTCGCTTAGCCTACCCACCCCAGCAGTGCTGTTACATGTAACTGATACCAACTGTCAATTATTTTTGCTGTGGAAAGATTTCTGCAGTGTATCCATTAGGACTATCGGTATGTCTGTTGTTCGTTGAACGTGATGTTGTGTTCAATGAACGGACTGGTCAGGCCGGTGCGGTGTGATGTAGATATCGCTGTGGCAGTACATCAGCTGTCCGGATGTAGCGGCCGAGCTGAACGCTGCTGTCGACACCGATGATCCAGCGACCAGCAGCGACTCGCCCGCCCTACAATACACTCTCATCATCCCGCCCCATCACTTCCGCTCCATCATGGCCGCCGCCACAGACCGGAACCACGTGACGTCACTGGTCGGTCGTCTGGTGTCGAGCGTTACGCGGGAAGCAGCCTGTGAGCTGGGGCGTGTCTACGAGTACCAGCTTGCGTTGCTAGGCGACGGCCAGGCCGGCGCCATGCTGGCCGCGCACGCCGCGCGCTGCGTCATCGATTACGTTATCTGCGGCGGACGTTATCTGGAGCAGGAAACGATCGTAATGGGAGCGGTCAAAGGTCAGGCCCGCCCCTCGCCCAGCGCCACCGGACCAATGCCGGTCGTGTCCGTCATCGTCGGCGAGCGCGAGTTGAAATGGCGACTGGACGAGATTCTCAAAAAACCCGGACTTCGACTGGAAACCTACCTGTGCTCGGACGATTACCAGGTCTGTCACTTCAGAGCCTGCATTTCAGACTTATCACAAGCTACTGGCGCACGCCACGCGCAACGTAAAAATTGCGCCAAACCGCTGCAGATTGGGACATGGTTACCATTGGCAGCCTATAAGAAGTCACCAGTACCCTATCCGATAGTACCGTCGCCGACCACTTACTACTTACCGTTTAGCCACAACACATCTGTTACAGACGACGACAAACAACGACGGTCGACAATCGTGCAAAAGACGCCTACAGCATAACTGTAGCTCGTCAATAATATCGGTCAAAGACGGACGGAGGGACGGGCAAGACCCGTAATGCGGCCTGTTTCACGGCCATATGAACAATGTCATGATAGCTGCAGCACCAGTGCATAGACTAGGGTGCGTCGTGCGATTGCCCATAAAAAGCGACAGCGCGTGGGGCATTAGCCACACTGCTGGGTCGGTCGGTCGCTCCTTCCGAGTATAGGATCCACAGATCGACAGACTGACAGACAGAGAGGAAAACAGCGTTTGAAAAAAAACTCTATGGGGAGGGGCCCCCAAATTTTTGGACCTAATTTTTTAAAATTTAGCATATTTTCTATCACGGTGCACAGAATATCTCGATGATCAGCCGACCGACCTGTGAGATCCTGTGGAAAAAATATCCATAGTTACTTGGTCAAAGTTTAGGCTACCGGACTTTTATCAGGAAACGCGAGAGGATTCAGAGGAATCGCGGTAGATCATGTACTTATCCGATTTCGAATATCTTCATTCGTTCTGGAGATATTCGCCGCCGACTTTCGAAGTCGCCCGAAATCGAGCTAAATTTGGCAAGTTCCGGCCCTTAAAATTTTTCGGAGAAAAGCCTTTCGAAATTTTGAACCGGGATTATAAAATCGAACACTCTTTCGATCACGGAGCAAAATTTCGAGGCGATCGGCCGACGAAGCGCGGAAATCTCGCAACGTAAAAAAGAAAAAATAAACGCCAGCAAACATAACTTTGATTCGAAAACTAACGTTTCGAGCGGAATAAAAAAAAATTGTACGACAGATCTACGCAAGTGGAGTTTGCGCGAAGAACGTGTTTGACGCCCGGTGCATGCATTGCTTTGTATTAAACGTCCGCAGTGTTGACGACTCGTAGCTGTTGCTAGCACCAGGTCACATTGCCACGGCAATGAGCCAAAAGTCTACCGACCGTACCATAGCAGCGATCGGTCAGTCGGTGCGCTGACGTTGCTCAGATGGCAGGACAGATACACAGACAGACAATGTTTAGGAAACCTTTCGCATCTAAGCATTGCATAAGAGCAGAAAATAGAATGGCTTATAGTGCCAGTGCGCACGCCAGTTAATAGCCGCATTACTGTCTTCTGTCTGTCTGTCTGTCCGTCTATCTGCCTTACAACAAATGGATGTTAACAAATTCATGTTAACCTTCCCCAACCAGTGTGCCAATTTTAGCTCAAAAGGTCAAAAGCGGATGGCCGCATGTCATGTCGGCACTTCGCCGACATCGCTTGTTCGGTGTCTGGTTTTGTTTTTAACTTAGTCTGTTTTTTTTACAGCCGAAGCACTGTTGTTGACTCGTTCATTTGTGTTCGCTAGGCGGCGACACCGACAACGCTATTGCAGTCGTTTGAGTGGCATGATCGTGTTCTGTGACTTTGCGACTTTCGAATATTTTTACGCGCGACAGCACGTCTTAGCCATCGTCTAGGCGTCCGTTCGTCTGTCCGTCCGTCCGTCACACTGCGGTATTGTGTCAAAACGACGCAAGCTAGGATCACGAGATCTTCACTTTGGGCTGCCCAAGGATTCTAGTTTATCGTTACAAAATTTCGTGCCCGTGGGTTATGGGGTTCTCCTCGAACGAGGGCGTCAAAGAGAGACACCCCCTCTAAAAAGACGCTATATTGCCGATATTGGCTTTTATAGGGCGAAAACAGTTGCATGAAAACGTCTCCTAAAAATCTTACGCGTCTTTAGCGAGAGACTAGGCTATGTAAATCAGTAACTATAAGTAAATTTGTACAGCGCCGAGGAGAAAACATGCGAATCTTAAACAGTGAAGCATATTGTTGTAATTTATGACTTGATTGTAAAATTGTAAGCCTACTAGTCTATTTGTCTCAACGCCATTTGATGATTTTGAATTGCAATTACGCACTCCATCCATTGCATGAAACATGCATCTTTGCCAGCCCATTAGGAAAGTTACATGTAGAATGAAGGGTAAATCCACACTGTCAATGGCAGAAACGTAGCCCATGGATGCTCTCTTCTCATTCCTAGACTGTTACTTTTTTAACAAACAAAGATTAACGTAATTTGGCATCTCACTTGTCAGCGAATACTACTGTTAGTAGTAGTAGTAGCCTATAGTAGTAGCAGCAGCAGTTGTTGTTGAGTACGAGTTGATTGTACATATATTGGTGCAACTAGGATGCTGATCAGGCGCCGTGGCTGTTCCTGACGTCACCTCAGCATGACCCGGATGTGTACGGCTATCGCGCCGTGATCCTGGAGCGCAATTATTACCGTTCACTCGTCTCTGACGACGCCACCGCTGCGTGTCCCGTGATGCACCGCGTCAGCGCCAGCGAGCAGGCCGTCTTTACGACTCTACCCTGCTGCCCAAACTACCCCGACGACAACGACGAGGACGAAGACTACGACCAGGATGACGCCGGCGACTTTCACCGTCGTTATCGACCGTACCAGCGGCTGGTCGCCGTGCAGCCCGACCAACCGCCGGCCGCCGTCAAGCAGGCGGCGTTACGACTCGCCGGCGACAATGTCCAGCTTATCCATCGCCGACTCAGTTTTAATTCGTCGTGAGTCGTGACGACACAATCTGCCGAGTGTCGACCACCAGTGGCGTAGCCAGAAATGTGAATTGCAGGGAAAGGAAACTTGACCCCCTCCTGTTCCCTTCTTCTGTTTCTCCTTCCCTCCTTTTGCTTCGCCTCTCTTCTCCCTTTCCCTTTTCTCCCTCTCCGCTACTTCCGCTCAGAAGTATGACCCCTAAAATCCAGCTAATGGGTTCGGGGGAGAGCTGTATGCTTCCTTTAGCGCGTTCTAAGGCGTAGCCCCAGCCGAAGTCGAATTTGATGCATTATATCTTTATAATATTAGATCTGCATGATGACAACAATTTTATTTATTTATCTGAGAATCAACTGACTAAATTTAGTGCAGTTTAAGCGTGTGCTTGTCTTATTTGGAGAATAGGGAGGTGAGGGCCTCGCCTCCTTGGGCCCCCTTTTCTACGCCGCTGCCGACCACTGTTAATTAGTGACGCAACGTTTGCGCGGCTCTTCGTTAGTCGAACGATGTTTTATGGCCGGGCCGACGACTTTAGGCTACATGTATGTCTTGTCTCCGGCCACACTCGCCGTTGCCGCTTGTTGCGAACTCGACGGCGGCGCTGCGACTGTTGTGCTTAGTTATTTGCAGCTGAATGTGCTGTGTTAACTTGGTCCGTGGACGCCCGAAGTAGGCCTATTCTGTTCTAACTTATTTCTTTACTGGACCCTAGTTGTAGTTTGTATTACTTAGGCCACTTCAAACAATTCTGATTGACTTATTGAAGTTAAGTCAACGAACTCACGAGTCCATGGTTTGTCGCAGCATAATTATGCGCTTTCTTAAGGCAGCCGACACGACCGTCACAGTGTTTCTTATCTATTTTGTCACCATTAGTTCTGTGTTTATAAGTCAGGAACATACGCTAACATCCCGGAAGTTTGGAAGTCATTGGTTCGCCGACCAGAACGGCATCTAACCTGTTAAAGTTCTGCCACACAATTTTAAGTATCTAGGAATCTATTTTAAAGTCGAAGATGTGTTAAAAGTGGACTGTGGTGTTACTAAAAGGAGATTCTATTCTGCATGTGATACCCTATTTCAACGTGCAAAATATTGTACTGAGCCTGTTAAATTACAGTTAGTCAAGTCTTTTTGTGTACCTCTAATTACATATTGTATTGGTGCTTTAAATCTGTGTAAAAGTACTCTTCATCAATTGTGTGTATGCTACAATGACGCCTATCGGAAGATTTTTAGTTACAAGAGAAGTGAATCAGTGAAGGAACTTCAGTATTTCTGTGGTGACTTGCCTTTTGAATATTTGTATGAGTTG
>Ga0209367_1006088_pt1 | contig 16725 bp, 8 predicted proteins | sample WorMetLIZISLAND2_FD_187412 | JGI IMG/M metagenome (GOLD analysis project Ga0209367, IMG submission 187412) | Marine gutless worms symbiont microbial communities from Max Planck institute for Marine Microbiology, Germany - Olavius geniculatus... ... | reverse complement strand
AATTTCGTTAACTGAATTTCATTGAATTTCATTTACTGACATTCAGCGTACTGTACTGAACTGACCTGTAGTGTAAACATTACTTTTAGCATACGTCTCACCCGCATATTCATTTTCCCGTATATTCGTGTCTCGTATTTTCATGTCTCGCATTTTCATTTCCTGCATTTTCATGTCTCACTTTTTCCATTTTCACCCCTTATTTTTGGTGCCGCATTTTCATGTCTCGTATTTTCATGCCACGCAGTATGGTACCGCTTTTTCATGTCTCGTATTTTCATGCCACGCAGTATGGTGCCGCATTTTCATTTCTCGCATTTTCAGCGTCCCCTTTTGGCCTTCTGACAGTGACCGCGCGTTGCCACAATTGAATCGACTTACAAAATACCAAACCGAGAAGTGACAGAAAAAATGACATTGAAACGAATTGTAAGTAATAGCGGCTGCTGTATAACCTTTTATACACTGGCCGTCTGTGAATCTTTGTAGGTAGGCTTATAGAAGTGCGTTTTTTGGTCGTACGAAATATATACCGTGCCTCAGAAAAAAACAGTCAAAATTGTTTTTGTCATAACTTTGCCAAATTTTCACTAAATTTGATAATGTTTGGCGTGAAGATGAAATTATGGAAGGTGCACTCACTTTCCACCTCACCTACTTTATGTGAACACACTACCATGTGAAACATAGATGTTCCAAATTGTTGCGTAATGCTGAGTTATTAACAATGCAAACGCTGTAACGACTTAATTAAGCACAAGATAAATCTCAATGTAAATTATTTAGCAAAATCATAAGTTTGCATAACAACTCGCTTGCAAATCATCAGACTTTATGTCCAAAGTTGGCGCCGCATACAAAGACACTGGCTGATAGCGGAAACAACAAACGACTAATCAAACGGCATTCACTTATCGATTAGACGTGTTTTAAGCTCAGCAGTCAGCTATTTTTTGTCTGCTGTTTTACCATAAAATATTTCATACCACAAAATTATTAAACCACGTGGCACTTTCTGTCTAAACTCTAATTGACGACGCAAAAGTAAGCAATCCGATACCAATAACCACCGCGAGCATCTGTGTTTCGCACGGAAGTGCGTTGACGTAAATCAGGCTAGGTGGAAAATAAGGCATCTTTTTGCCAAAAACTATCAAAATTGGTGTAAATTTGACAAAGTTATGACAAAAAATTGACTGTTTTTTAAGACACGGTGAATAGGCTAATTCAAGCTGTCGACAGCAGTTAGGCCTATATTCTTCTCATTATGGCGTATTTCTTTGTTCGGCGTTACTTCTTTACCTGCTTACTTATTTTATCGGTAAATACTAATTACACCGTTTGTAGTGTTGTACACAAGAAAGCCTAGCTAACGCAAAGGGGAACGCGTGACAACTGTGCATGTTTGAAGGCCCACTGCGAACAAAATCTAAGCTCACCGATCTCAGCAACTGCCATTGGGAACGATGTATTTACATACGCCAGATGGCGACACCGTTTCGCGTGGATGCTGCCGTTTGAGTGGCCGAATGCGAGTATTTTGAAGAAAGTACCGAAGTTTGACGTCCCCGTACGGAGAATTCCTTGAACATACGGGGGCGAAATTTGAACAGTTGAAAACACGTTTAATGGCAAAAGTTTTTTGCAGGCTGTCCCCGTCTACCTCTAGCGATTTCAACGTAATTCGCTTTTGAAATGTATGTCGCAGCCCAAAATCGCCAAAAATCCATTAAAACCCTATTTTAATGTTCAAGGTCGTCCAAGGTCATTGCTGTCGATGGCAATCGAAAGCCCGCGTAAAACGTCCTATTGATTAATAGTAACCTAGGCCCTATCTCGCACTGTTTCTGAGATACAACGACTTATTGGTCAAAAATCGCAAATTTTCCCTACCCCCTCTTATTTAGCGTCCTTGCTCAAGGTGACTTTTTCGAATTTATGGAAAGGCTTTACTGATCCTGAAACTAGAGTTTTCCAGGCAGCTGACTGTGAGGATTTAGTTATCATAACTTGCACTTTTTTTGCTAATCCACCTGTGTGACAGACGGACAGACGGACGGAATTGCGATGGTTAAGACGCGCTACAGCAGTAGCTGTTCTCGCGCGTAAAAATACTGTCGTCGTTCATTATATGGTGCGAACTATTCGGTACAGCGCCGGACGGAGGGTTAATTTGTCGACGGCGCGCCGCACGCGGTGCTTTTCGATCGTCGTTGGTGGTCGGTCGTTGTTATGATGCGTGCGGTTGGCGACGAGCGAGTCTTTTTCCATTGAGCAGTGACGTAGCCGAATCCCGGACAAAAGGCCACTGGACATAAGGCCACTTGGATATAATTATAATTATTTATTCGACAGCTTATGAAAAAAAGTTATTGACTTTGAAACGTTAAACATTTTGATTAGTATTAGTATTTTGCTTTAAGTCACATTATTCGGTTTTAAATGATAATCGTTTAACTATGCCGTTTCTGCTATTTTGAGCGTACTCAACAATAAGAATCAGGCAATCATTTTGCATTGTCTCAGTAATTGCTCACTGCTCGAGTTATTGAAAATATTTAGGCCTACATGCGTAAATGGTAAACCGGTGGTAAGCTACCAATAAAACGTAGGCCTACCAGTAATTAATAAAGGTGACATTTGACAAATTTGTACAACTTATTGAACTGTTTTGTGTAATTTTCTTTGTCTTCATGTTCTTTGTATTAATTCATCGTCGTTGCTTGTGCGTCTGAAGTTATTATTCTTTTTATAAATATACACAACACTACAGCATCGTTATTTATTTACAGGCATAACAAAAGCTAGCATATCGTTTAGAAAAAACCTATATCGTATAAAACAACATCGAAAATATCAAAGTTATTGGAAATATGTAACATAAATTAACTCAACAAAACAAAGAAAAAGCTGCTTGGCCGTAAACTGTAAAACTATTCTAAAATTTTGTTAAGTACGTTTTAGTAAATAGGTAAAATTACATATCCCAGTGGCCTTTTGTCCGGGTGGCTTTTTGTCCGGGGGTGGCATTTTTGGTGGCCTTTTGTCCAGTGGCCTTTTGTCTGTAGCCAAGAGGGCCCATGGGGCCAGCCGCCCAATCCTCCAAACAAGACGTTGAAACCACGTTGAAACAACCCACTAAATGAGCCAATTTGGTCAGTCGATTCTCAAGAAAACTGCCACCAGATCTCATATTTTAAAGCTACAATGCACCCAATTCGATTTTGGCTGGACCTTCACTCCAGACCCTGCTGAGGGAGCATACAGACCCCCTAGCTGGATTTTAAAGGTTTTACTTATAAGGGAGGGAAAGTGGAGGGGAAGAGGGCAAAAGGAAAACAGAAGGGGAGAAAAGGGAGGGAAAGAAAGGGGAGAGAACGAAAGTGGAAGAAGAAGGGAAGGGAAAAGGAAACGAGCCCCAGTTCACATTTCTGGCCACACCCTGTCATTGAGACACGGCGCATGACACAGTCCGGCAGGGAGGCACTTTGTGTTGAATTCGTTGCCTGGCGTCGCACTCGCTGCCCTGCTATAATGACTATGTTTGAACGCAACGCTTGCTGTTTATGACACATGGAGCGGCACGCGACAACTTACCACATTACTCGGAACCGGACTGGGTGGGATTAGGAACGGGACAGACACCGACACTCCCATTACTTTGCCGGTCATGGAACCTTTCGCTGCAGGTTCACTTGCGTTCTGATGACGTGAGCCACGATAGGCCAGATCCATAGACCTCTGACCAGAGCATGTCGGAACGTTTTCCTTGCATACAATGTTTGCCTGTAAAGAAAAATTAGTGCAACATAAAATATTTAATTCCGATGCCCATGAAACGAAATCATTTCAGAACTAGAAATACGTTCTCTGGAACGAGGCATCTGTCCCGTTGCCACGCTATATAGCCTAGCAGCTGGGTTCTTTCAGCGTTTGACGCTCTTGTCAGCCTGCAGCCAATTTTGTCTTTGAATAAAAACGGTTGGTTGCCATGACAACAGGGATCTTCAGAAGAGAAATTTACATGACACAGTTGCATAGCCCGGGCCCGAAAATAGAGGGTAGGTGCAAACAGGGAGCAATTATCTTTTACGGGGGCCGAGTTGTAGTCAATTTTGTCCCAAAATTCGTTGCCATGGCAACAGTGGTCGGCAGGGGAAAAATTTTAACGACATCGTCGGATAGCCCGGGCCCGAAAATAAAGGGTAGGTGCAAACAGGGATCAATTATCTTTCACGGAGGCCGAGTTATAGTCAATTTTGTTTCAAAATTTGTTGCATGACAACAAAGGTCGGCGGCGGAGAAATTTAAATGACACCGTCGGATAGCCCGGGTCCAAAAATAGGGGGATAGGTGCAAACAGCGCGCAATTATCTTTTGCGTGGACCGAGTTATACCGCTTTGAAATCTCCATTGGCTGTAATGCAAAATTTTGCAACTTTTGAATGGTTGCTATGGCAACCATTAAATTGCCCGACCCTGAAAATAGGGGGTAGGTAAACACAGCGCGCAATTATCCTTTACGGGGACCAAGTTATACCACTTTGAAGTCCCCATAGGCCATAATGCATTTTTTCGAAAATTGAGGTAAAATAGGGGAATAATCTGTCCCATGCTATGCTATAGCAGTGGGACAGATAATGACGTCAAGATGCGCATGACGTTGTGGTTACGAGGTGTGTAGGCCTAAGCAGCGTTGCATCAACTTGCCAAGTTGTGCAATCTAGCGGTAATTTCACTGTCAAATGAATAAAACTTGGCCTACGTACCGTACTTAGTTACCGGTAGTTATCTGAATTTTTACATTTACATTTATGCCATCGCGCGTTTTTCAACATCACTATGTGTCGTCCTAATAGGCCGCGTTATGGGTCTGGCTCGTCCGTTTGTCTGTCTGTCTCGTACGGATTTGAAAAGAGGAAGACGCGAAAACCCCAAAATCGACGTCAAGGGCCCTGTCCCCAGGGCAGAAGCAACCGATGTACAGTGTACCAGTTTTCAGGATAAAATATCAACTGTCAGGCGGACGGCCGCATAATACGTCGATACTGGGCCGACATTTTTTTTAGTTTCTGCGACAACAGTGTCTATATATACTACAGAGTAGAAAGCCGGCAGGCGGGATGCTTAAGCCTAGTCTCCATCCAACGCAACGCACAAAACGCAATGCTCTTGCGTAGATTTTTTTGGCGCAAATGATGCAGGCGACGCAAGAAAAGAAAGCAACACAAGTAGGCAACGAACGCAGTAAAAACAATGAACACATGAAAATAGGCCCACGCAATCAACGCACCGGACTCAGGCAGGCCTGTCGCAACTTGCGAGCCACAGCGGAGCCTGGAAAACTCAATGGAACGCTGTCTGCGGTCTGGCGAGGAGGTTGTCCACGGAAAATTTTTGAAGATATCCCCACGGTGGCACAAGCCAAAAATGTTGCGCTGCTTCCGATAGGAGGCCCAGCTCTGGTCTATGGGCCGCATTTTCTTCTGAGGCGCCTGTTTAGCCGAACATTGTGGAACATACCTAAATCCCCGCCCTTAAAATGTTTAACAAATTATCAGCAGTTGTGCGAATACGACAAAGTAAGGCTCAGACGGATTGTCAGAATACTAAATACATTCATTTATTCAAGGAGTAGTCAGATCTGTTGAGAAAATTGTTGCAGAATATTAACGACTGACGTAAGCCCAATTAAGATGATCCGTATTGCTGTCGAACATATAGGAACATATTTTTTCACTGATGGCGGAGCCCCTCAAACGTCGCGGGGCCCGAGAAAATTTTCCCGCCTTTCCCCTTTTCCCTCCCGTCTCGACGGGCCTGGACGCGCAGTAGACACAAACGACGAAACGGCCAAAATCCAAGGATAGAAGCCATGTTTATTTTTTGCGTTGTATGCGCTACATTGGATGGAAATTAGGCTTTAGTCGGCCGTCAGCGTACTATAATATTATTGTTAATCGGACAGCTGTCGTGTAATGTCGGCACTGCAGTGGTTACTGTCACGGTAGCCGTTGATTAATGTGCGACAACCGTGACACCGTGACGCGCCTTGTAGGCCTAACACATGTAGTCCCACTCTGGTACAATGTGCACGCTAGACCTCGGCTTCAACGGCATGTAATCCGCGTCCATTCACTGTCACTCACCGCCAGCCACCTGTACCTTGAACGGACGCCAATAACTTGAATTCACGGTGATCAAAGCAAACGAAAACAATAACGAGTCAGTCAAAAATTAAAGAAAACGAATATAATAAGTTTCAGATTCTGCACGTTGAGTTTGTATTAAATGCTTTCGTCAGATTTTATTAGTGACACCAAAACGGCAGACTGGCTTGTCAAAAAAACTCGGAAAACATTTTGATACGATACGATGTGACACGTTAATCCACAACACGAGCTAGCAGAAAAAAACTGACCGTTGCCAGCTAAGTTACCCAGACAATTGAAGAGAAATTAAACGTGAAAAACTAGCATAAAATACTTCACAAAGTGCTGATAAAAATTGAAATTTCAGTTAAGTTCACTGCTGCGCTCTGTACACGCCTTATAACACTGATGGTGATTAGAATGATGATGAGAGTATACCGGGGCCGGATTTTATAACCTCTGTTTGGTAAAATGTGGGGCTCTGGCTATATTATTTTTGTTCGTGAAATAAATAAGTAAGACATATCGCAAAGTCAAGATTTCGCAATACGGTTTACAGACTATACAGGCCTACATAGACCGCCCGTGTCAGAAAACGTCGAGCTGCACCAATTGGAGTTTTAAATGCCACAACACGTCACATAGAGACCCACATAGGCCTGCAAATGTCTCGTTTAGTTGCTGTCCGACGTTCCCTGATCAGTTTTTTTGGCCTTTTTTGCTAAACACAATGCCTGGTAGTAACGGGATGATGCTGACTGTACGTTTGCAGGCGTCCGGCTCGGGTCGTCGATGCGTGTTCAGAGAGCAGCATTCTGTCGACCACTACACTCAATTCCAGTCGGTCGTCGAGCACGGCTGGTTGATCGGCTTCAGTCGGCGCGGTCGGCGTCTGTCCTCCAAGTCGCGCCGTGCTACCGCCCGTCGTCGACGACGACGACGACGTTGTTTCCAGTTCATCAAGACGCTCGTGACGACGGACCCGACTGCCGGGCCTCCCACGATCAGCTACGAACGACTCTATTCCGTACTGCATCATCCGCGGGATCACGTGACCTCGGGCAATCCCACGTGATGCATAATCCGTGATGTATAGTCGTGATCACTAAGTCCTGATCCAAGTTTGAGGCCAACGTACACGAATCCGAGTTTAAGTCGTGGAAAAATAAGCACTCGGGTCCGAGTGCATCACCGCGTGTAATAGTTCTTCCCTTCTTCTCCTTCGTGTACACGAAGGCCTTGCGGATAGATGCGTTCAGTCTTCTGACGGCGCACATGGAACGTCTAGCATACGGCGGCATGACACGACGCCGCAACGGTCCCAACTACTACGGTACCGGATGGCTTCGCTCGTCTCGAGAAAACTAACAGCAATTGCTGGGACTGGTTGGATCCCGAGAATTCAGAAAAAAACCAGTCTTGTTGTCTACCATCGCTAAATGTCTACACGAGAGCGTTTCACGCTGAAATTCTTTGACATCTCAAGCGACAACGCATAAAAATCGTCATTATCACTGCGAGCAGTTAGCGCTAGCGGATCCAGGGGGAGGGGTAATCCGGCCATGTTTTCTTTTCCAGTCATACGCAGTGGCCAGTTCGGTTACATTCCTTTTTAAAGCAGCATGTGAACATAATAAAAACATTGAAAAAATACAAACTGTTTAAGCGGAATGATGCAAATGATCCCCAAAACTCTTTCAGCTTTTAGAGAACTTTACCTCTTGACCCCCTCACTAGAAGCTCTGCTCTTGGACTTCGCTGGAGGTTAAGCCCCATCCCAAATATAGCCGTGCATTTTCTCGCTTGTCATGGTCCTATTCGTATTCCAACTTTTGGATTCGCCAGTAATAGTGAAAATAGCACGAAATAAGTCCATTTCGCATTGTTTTTATGTATATACACTGTGTCTCAAAAAGCATCCCCGACATTTTTGACTGTAACATGAAAACCAATTATCAAATTTTGATAATTTTTGGTAAAAATATTTTTGACATAACTTGCAATCAAAAAACCGTTTAGTTTTTTTACCGCACCCAATGTATGCTTCTACACTACCTAGGGAAATCAGATCAAGCGAAATATATGACGTTGAAATAAACAGAAAACCTGAAAAAACATATCTACCTTATCGATCGTAACTTGAACAAGGATAGCAGATTTTAATAATTTTCGGTAGAAATATTTCTGACATAACTCGCTATTAAATAAGTGTTTTAGTTTTCACCTCACCTAACATCTGCTTTTGCACTACCTAGGGAAAGCAGACCAAGTATAATACGTGTTAAAATGAATAAAATGAAAAAAAACATCAATAAGTTTTATCTATTTTAATCTGTGGGCCCCAATAGCCAGTCTATTACAAGGTTTGACTGTCATGCAATAGTGTGTCTACCAGATGAAGTTTAGGAATGTTTGTGAAGTCAAGAAGCAACTGGTACAGCCTGGATTGGTCTGGAGCAGAACATTATCGATACTGCTGTCAATGAATGGAGAAAGCGTTTGTTTGCCTGTGTTCACATAGTGGGCCAACACTTCAAGCAATTTTACTGCATGCAGTTGAAAAATCAGCATCTAGATAAAATGTCAGCCAAAGTGTCAGAAATGTAAACAAAATGTGTAATTACGCGTTATGTTAATTAAGCAATCACATCGCATTGGATAATAAAGTGATATTTTGCTGGTTGTGTTTTCGCCAAGTTGTGCAGAAACAAACGCTAAGTAAAATGGGAAACTGAATGGTCATTTGATGGCACGTTGTTTCTGGAATATTCGTGCCAAAAATTGTCAAAATCCGATAATTGGTTTTCAAGTTACAGTCGAAAATGTCGGGGATGCTTTTTTGGGACACAGCGCCTACGATTCGAACTTCTGTTTTGACATATGGCGCGTTACAAATGCAGACTACTTACTTACTTACCTCGTACATTTAATTGTTGATAGGCCCTGTGTTTGTACGGGGCTGTAATTATCTATACGTCAAAGAGATTACGTTTGTTGGCTTGTTTGTGTGTACGCCAATATTGCACAGGTTTAATCAAACAGTTACGGATAGATTCGTGTACTTAAATTAACCCCAACAAGTAGGGGGCCCTATGCATAGACTTACTGGTTACTGCTATACACTGTGGCTGTTTTTTTGTTAGTTTTGTACGGGTGCACAGCATGCATGCCGAAATGTAAGCTTAAACATGCACATTTACGGGTATAGTCGATCGTCTATAGAACAACTTTACTAGAGATTTCTTCGAAATGATAGTGCGCTATATAAATGTTTATTTATTGTTATTATTATTATTAACCAAGGACAAAAAATTATTTCGAAATACTCACCCGCCCCCCTTGGCATAAAATTTTTCATACCCATTCCTCGAAACAGCAAACTAAAACTTATACGATAGCAGGGCCGCACACGAAGTAGCCCAGTTTTGATCGCAACCAGACAGAACAATAAAGTTGTCAGTTTTGTATAAGAAGAACATACATATTATTTCAACAATTGGACGGAGATCTGCTGTCAAAATAAGTTAGAAAACAATGCTGTCAAAAGTAGCCATGAGCATGTAATAATTCTAATAAATAAGTTAAACACTACGTCAATAATTGTTGGATAATTTGATTTAGCAGACTATTTTGTACCAACCTAGCGCAACAGGCGCAGCGTAATTAATGAACCAAGACTGTCCTTCAGTTATTGTTGCAAATTACAAATGCATTAATAAAACTAAAATCTCGTTTCTTGCCAGTGTAGGTTACATAAACTAATATTTAGACTGTTTTTCTGGTATTGCTGTAAATGTTCAATAGTTTGTGCAGTGTACGTATAAGCCTACTGACAGACTTGAATAAAATTATTGCTGTTGTTGTTATTGTTGCCAGCCTTGAGTTACTTTTTATGCTGTCTATCACTGGCGTGTCATATACACTGTGTCACAAAAAAATCCCCGACATTTTCGACTGTAAGTTGAAAAACAATTATCAGATTTTGATAATTTTGGTACGAATATTTTTGACACAACTTGCCATCAAACTACCATTTAGTTTCCCATTTCACCCAATGTTTGTTTCTGTACTATCTGGGGAAAACACAACCAGCGAAATTCGCTTTTTATCCAATGCGATATGATTGCTTAATTAACATAATGCGTAAAAACACATTTTTCACCTTTCTGACACTGTGGCCGACGATTCATCCAGTTGTCTATTTTTTAACTGCCTGCAGTGAAATTGCTTGAAGTGGTGCCCCACTATGTGAACACAGGTAAAAAGACGCTTTCTCCATTCATTCACAGCAGTATCGATAATGTTTTGCTACAGACCAATCCAGGCTGTACTAGTCGCTTCTTGACTTCACAAACATTCCTAAACTTCATCTGGTAGACAGACTGCTGCATGACAGTCAAACCTTGTAACAGACCTGTTGTTGGGGCCAACAGATTAGGATAGATGAAATTTATTGACGTTTGTTTCATTCATTTGAGCACGTATTATACTTGGTCTGCTTTCCCCAGGTAGTGCAAAATCAGACGTTAAGTGAGGTAAAAACTAAAACATTTATTTAATAGCCAGTTGTGTCAAAAATATTTTAGCCAAATATTATTAATATCTGCTAATCTTCATTTAAGTCATGATCGACAATGTTGGGGATGTTTTTTTCCAGGTTTTCTGTTTATTTGAACACATTTCGCTTGATCTGTTTTCCCTAGGTAGTGCAGAAGCATACATTGGGTGAGGTGGGAAACTGAACGGTCATTTGGTGGCAAGCTGTGTCAGGAATATTCTTACCAAAAATTATCAAAATCTGATAATTGATGTTCAAGTTGCAGTTGAAAATGTTAGGGATGTTTTGGGGACACAGTGTAGGTCTAATTATAAATACTGCCTACAATGTTTTGGTCCAGAAAAACACTTCACATATTGCAAAAAGTTGCACAGCAACATTTTTTGGCAAATAGGCCAGTTGTTTTTAGCAAATAACGTAACACGTAGATAGGCCGAATGTCACTATTTTAAAAGAATCGCTAACAACAGTGATATGAAGCATATTTTTTCGCAATGTTTTTCGTGCACTTAAACGATTTAATGTTACTTTTGGTATTTACGTGTAAGTCAAAAAAATCTACAAATTCGCCAGACGATGACACTTTGGCTCAGCCTCTACGTTCCTGTCGTTGTCACTGCATTTGTGACCTCGACGACCTTTGACCCCAACTTGACCTAAGTCTTCCCGGCGGATCAACATGATCGTCTTACTCTAGTGTAGAGTTTTAAGGCGCGTACAGAGGGACTTGACTAAATTGAACTAAAGAGAACTGACCAGTGGGCGAGCAAAATGCATTGCTCGCCCATTGATCAGTTCAGTTTAGTTTAGTTCAGTTCAGTTCAGTTACGTCGCTCTGTACGCGGCTTTAGACTTCATGTCGCCGCAGTCGAAAGTGAATCAAGCGATCAAGTAATGCTGGACGCTGAAAACACATATCCTCGCTGATCTGTTTTTTTTTCCGAATAACGGTGTGTGCAGGGCTATTTTTACACTACCGCGAACAGAGTTAGCCTGAAAATGCACCATCTAGCGGTTGGGCTCCGTACTGACCCAGAAAGAAATGAAATGAAAGTCTTGACTCCCAAGTGCGGAATTAGAGCTCAGTACGCCACGTTGTTGTTGCAAGGCGCGATGTAATACCCCGTTTACACGATGAGGCAAACATGAAGCAAACGTATTCAATATACACGTGCACGACGTATACTCTAAGTTCTCTTCATGTTTGCTTCATCGTATAAACGGGGTATAAACTTTATTGTCACATCAGCTGTAAAAACAGTATACTGAACAATGAAGCATAACTAGGCTATGGTCAAGTAACGTAGCTCAAGCAGACGCAGATTACCCTGTACATTTACAAGTAAAACACTGTACGGTACTATTCGTAGTTTGTTTAAAACAGATAGCAAAGTACGTAAAACACATATAACTAAAAAAGCAAACAATCTACTTGATAGGCCTACTAATCATAGTAGGCTAAACCCTGTTTGGAGTGGCATAGAGTAATTACAAAATTGTGTTTAAGCAATAGAAAGTGACTGCAAAAACGGATCTCCCAGGCTCACAAACAGACGGATCAGACAATGGGAAAATTACTGAATTTGACAAAACAGATAAAAACAAAAAACTCCCCTATTTTGGGAGAAGAGGTGTCCGTACGAAATCGGCGACTGTATCTTCGGATGGGCCGTTGGTAAATTCCTATAGGCTGTTAACACTGACCAACTGCGGCTTTTTGCTGTAATTTGCAACCAAGTACTTGGAGTAGGGGTCAGTACTTCTGTTCAAGGGATGGGGAATCGTAGGGGGTCTAAATTTGTAGCACAGGGTAGTTGTCGGGCAACGCCATTTCCTTCTTTAGACAGTTATTTTATAAGACGTACAGTGTACTCTGTACCGTTTAGCTACAATATATAATCTACGTTACAAACAGAGAGACAGACAGAGAAACGACAGACGTTACAACATCGTCATAAACGCGACCGTTAGTACGGTCGGCTAAAAAGTATTTTTTACTCTAGGCTAATTTGGTGCCGACAAGAAAGATAAGTAAAATGCATTAGGCAGAGTTGAACATCGCGCTTGACTACTACACCATAGATGTGTTAGGTCTAACCCGTAATCACTACAGCTATCCTGACTGTGCTTTCTCACACGCTGACTAAGCCAATAGTTTAGTTATTACTAGTTACGCAAGCACACATCTCTAAAAACTGGCATAGCCTACAATGTTCACGTAAAATGTTCCTACTGTAAACAGTAATTGTTTGACGAGTGGACAGTGGAAACGGAAACGCCAAACTCCATCACTCTGATTAGTCGTGAACGTGTGTGTCGTACTGCAAGTCGTACTGCAAACTGCTCAGAGTGTTCTTTCGTGTGTCACCCTTAAATTATTTTCTCAATGGTTTCCTTCCTCTCGCAGCAAATTTTCGCGACGCCACTGGCTTCAACAAATCGAAGGCGGTGGAGCTTGGGACTGTGCAACTAAGACCTGTAAAACCTGCGCTTCCGGTTTCCGTCCGTCCCTAGAAAAAAAACCGCGTCCGTGAAATTTTTACTGAACCTTCAAAAATATCAGTGCAGTTTTTGGTATGCTTTCGAAGTTTTTTTTTTCTGAAAAATACTGTTTGCATACAATCTGAAATGTTGCAGTAACTTTTCTGAAATTTTCGTGAGTACTATTTACGATGTGTCAGTTTGTTTCAATAAGTTGTTGGGGGGTAATACTAGTCACAACACGTCATGATATAAAAATCAACAATAAAAAAATTCCGCCGCTTTCCGTCCCTAGTTTTTTTGCCGGTTGCAACCAAAAGGCCTAATCGTTGGGTTTCAACTTGATGGCGGGTCGCGGTTTGCGATAGAGGACAAGATTTTGTTGGAACCACGGCTCCACGGAGACGTTTCTTAGTCGCTTCGTAGCGTCGACGTCGAGCGTCAGTCCTCGTTGCGTCAGCAGCGTGCTGACGTAGTCTGCGGTACGCGCGTTGACGTGCATAGCACCGGGCTGCGTCGGCACAGCCCAACTCAGCACGACTCCCAGCCTCGCTGGCCTACAATTTCACAGTACAGTATTCTTTTACTGCAGTCAGTTCAGTCCAGTTCAGTAACATTATTTCGTTCATTTGAGTCTTATATGATAGCTGCGCTAACGCGTAATATCTGCGTAGGTACGGCTCAGTCTTCAGCTGGCTGATGGACTGGTCTGGTGGTCAATATGACGTAGCCTTCAGCTCCGAAGGCAAAGGAGGGCATGATGTTAGTTGTTAAGCGCTGCCGTTCAGGACTGTAGGACGCGCTATACAAATTTCTTCGATTGATTGATTGATAGATTGATTGATGGACCAGCAGCCGAGAAGCTTCGTGGACCGAAGCCCACAGTTCTCGTCATCAGTGTGGCCAAATCACCAACATCAGCGGCAAATACAATTTACATGCAATTTATACAATTACCGTACGTCAACATTAACTCAATCATTTCATTCATTTATTGAGACACACACACATAAAATATTGCCTGCGGGCTGTAAGCTGCTGGCGCGGTAGAGTGAAATATATACGATCACAAAAATATAAATTTACTGTAATAAAATGACTAACAAAAATGACTGAGGAAGACGTCTTTAAATATCATTATTCTAACTAGTTAGTTACAAAGTGTTTGCCTGATGACGTTGTCGAGAACGACTGCCTCGAACTCTGCCGGTACGTGTTCGAGCACCTCCAAGCAGACGACCCAGTCATAGCGACCCAGCCACAGCTGAGGTACTGATAGGTCCAAGTAGCGCACTGCGCCCGAGCTGTTCTCCTCGCTGAACGGCGCGCCATCGTATGAATCGTACCGTTTCACCTGCACCGACAACTCACGTGTAAGTAAGTACGGCAAATAAAACGTAAAAGCCTTAATGCATCAACGCCAAAAAGCCACTAAAGCGCTGCGTAGACCTACAATTAAACCAGTATTTAGGTTAATCTACATCCATGCACTTAGGGCATATCACAACAAACTATAAACACCCTTAAAAGTGTCAAGCAAAATGTGTCATTTATGCCAAAAAGTACTATTTTTAGCACAGAATGGTTTGATCTTTTGGCTCGGAGCAGATGGGAAAGTTTATGAAGCATAATGTTATCGCTAGAAAAAAGAATTAATAGTGAAATGGGTTAAGTGACGAGAGAAAAAATGCAATTTGCCTTCATATGCTTTAAGGTCGTTTTGGTAGCATATACTCACCTGAAAAAATCTGGAAAAGTCAAGAAATTCCAGTATGGTCAGGGAAAAGTCAGGGAAATGTCAGAGAAAACTGTTTTAGGCCTACCCCATTAGGCAAAATTGGTGGTACCAATTTTTTCTGCTCTCTTCGCTCGCATATTATTTGTACCCCCGCACTTTTAAATTGGTGGCGCTACCCTTGGTTGAAAATCAATTGCTTGGTCTAGCTGGGGGTCTACCTCCCTGTCTCCCTGGTGTATCGTTGAATCTTTGCCTGCCCTACTGGAAAAGTCGAAATTTTATGCGCTCTGGAAAGTGATCACCCAAGAAGTACGTATTAGATGATAGCTGAATGTAACGAGAAAAAAGGGGAAAAGGAAAAGTTGAAGTACGAAATGAAAAAAGTGTGGCCCCCTTACACATGTCTTGGCCCCCCTTGGCCTCCCCACTCATAAAAAGCTGGCGCCGCCACTGCATGCACCGGCAATGCGCCGGGAATCAGCGGCGTTGTGCAGGGTTTAAAAGTTGTGGGGGAGAGGAAGTAGCAGTTTTCTGATACAGTTGCAAATTTCCGACAGAGGAGAATATGGGTGCTCAGAATTTCGATTTTGTGCCACTAAATTCTGTCAAAACGGGGGACTTCCAGTTTTAAATTTTGTAGTTATGAAAAAAAATCGTCGGACAAAATAAAAATTTTTCCCGACGGGTTGCAATTAAATTGCCCCCAGTTCTTCCCTCTCTGCATGACGCCACTGCCGGGAATTCATAAAAAGAAAGTCCGGGAAATAACACAAAACTGGTGAAAAAGCTGAAGAAATTAAAAGAGCTATCAGTATTGATTACGACGAAGAAGAGGAATGATAATTTTGCAAAAGTATGGATCACAGATCGAGAGACTGTCACCTTCAAAAAAGTATCAAGGTGCATCCAAACAACTAGGTCTACAGAAGCACCAATCTCCGGCGGTGACTAACCAAGACGTCAAGCCAAAATGGAAGCAAATCAGCGATTCGATGCGAGGTCGGAATAGTTTCAGCGCATTGTACCTGTCTAATAAAATTTTGTGCAATGATGCTTCTCTGTCACTCCTTCCATTAAGTGTCACGTACGTAGTTAACGTTGCATGCGAAACACGTCGTCTTCATAAGATGAGTGTAACTCTGGTAATGGAACAGCTACTTTATGCTAGTTTATAACGTAGGCCTATTTCTAGTTTTAGGATTGTCTTCTACGGAAAAAGAAAAAGTTTATGTTTTACCATTGTCAGCTTATTTTTTGACCACGAGATTATTCGAAAAGCTAAGACAGAATTTTGATTAAAAAATCTTCGAAGGGGTGTGGACTAGAGTGCCGTGGCTGAAATAACAAGTGGTTAGAATTTGGCGGCGATCGAGATCACGATTAAAGTAAGTTTTATTCTCCTAGTAGTTCTAGTTATTTATTTATTTTTATTTTTATCGTTTACATAATCATATCCAAAACGTGTATGTACACTGTGTCTAAAAAAAACCGGACCCTTGCTACCTTTTGCAATAACTCCAACAGTCCTGGTTCAGTAGCAATAAATTTTGACAAAAATAATCGTTAGGGAATCAGCACTTCATAGCATGTGTTACTTTGCGAGAAATTTTAAGAACAGAGTACCAGCTGAGGTTTTCTTGTGGCACCAACAGTACAGGCAACTGCACTGCAGTACTCCAACGAACCAACAACGTCAGTTACGAAATCATTAAGTGTTATAACGCCAACGTTTGAAGTTGAACGAACTGTTGATTAGCAACATCATAGTCAGAAGTTACAACAGATGTTCAAAGTGC
>Ga0209367_1006087_pt1 | contig 16726 bp, 9 predicted proteins | sample WorMetLIZISLAND2_FD_187412 | JGI IMG/M metagenome (GOLD analysis project Ga0209367, IMG submission 187412) | Marine gutless worms symbiont microbial communities from Max Planck institute for Marine Microbiology, Germany - Olavius geniculatus... ... | reverse complement strand
GGAGGGAGTAGGGGCAAGGGGGATATTCCGCCCCCTTAGCTGAAGCCTAGATCCGCCACTGCCTGGCACTGTATCAAAACGGTGCAAGTTAAGTCACAAAATCTTCACATTGGCTGCCCCAGGTCTCTAGTTTTTTATGACAAAATTGCATGCCTCTGGGTGCAGGGGTTCCCCTCGAACGAGGGCGTCAAAGAGGGTACCCCCCTAAAAAGATGTTATTTTGCCGTTATTGGCTCGTATAGTGTGAAAACCGTTGCAGATAGGTACAGACATGCTGCTTATTATAACAAGCACTGGTGACAGGCTTTTTAGATTTATTAACATCGATGACCTTGAACCCCCAAAAAGGGGTTTTTAGTGAATTTTTCGCAATTTTTGGATGCAGTGCACATTTAAACACTGAATTGCGAGGAAATGGTTGGAGATAGACCAAGACAACCGCCATACGAAATTTTCAGCATTAAACGTAGATTTTAGCAGTCTTAAGTCCCGACCCCCTAGGTTCAAGGAGGCTGGCGCAGGCGGGCGTCAAAGACAGCTACCTCCCTAAAAAGTGGTTATTTTGCTGCAATTATCTCGTGTAGTGGGAAAACGATTGCAGATAGGTACATACATGCTGCTTATCATAACAAGCAATAGTGACCAAGCTTTTTAATGATGTCAACGTCGATGAACTTGAATGACCTTTTGAACCCCCAAAATAGGGGGTTTAGTGAATTTTTTGCGATTTCCGGCTGCGGCACACATTTTAAGAGTGAATTGCGCCGAAATGGCTGGAGATGGACCTGGACCTGGACAACCTGCATATGACATTTTTAGCATAGGACGTACATTTTTAAGAATTTAAGTTTCGATTTCTTAAATTCAAGGAGTCTTTCGTACAGAGGCCTCAAATTTAAGTACTCTTTCAAGATGCATTAATATCTTATTGCTGTAATCCTACACTGATTGTCAAAATGGCAGGACAGCTGCTATCGCGCGTCACGTGAGCTTTGCTCAAATCACTTGTTATTTATGATCAGCGTACATAACGTCACGGGTAGACGGACGAACGGACCCACAGACGGCATACTATGGCATCACTCGGTTATGCAATTTCGTGGTGCGGGTAAATAATCTGTGACAGAGGTCTGAACTGTCTGAATGCTTCGGTAGTTATTGTTTTGTTGTTTTATAATGATTTGTTTGTTAAAGAATGTTTGTGATTGATAAACTGCACGCTGATGTGATGTGTGAATTAATGGACTTGTCTTAGCTACGAATTCAGCGAAGGTATTTTAGATTTAAGACTTACAAGTGCCATGTCTTATGCAGAAGTGCTTCAGAATAGGCCTAGTTGTTTATGGTCGTGTCAAAATGAAATGAATATAAAAAGAATTATATATCACGTTAATAAAGCGCCGTACTGCGGGTCAGTAGCTTCAGAGACGCTAACAGTGACAAATATTTATACGCCAAAAAACAGCACAGAATAGGCCTACACATTTGCGGAAGCCGTCAGTCACCTGTCATTGCCAATAGCCACAGGCGTAAAAAGATTTTTGTGCTTCCGATTGCCGCCTATTCCCAAAAAGCATTCGTCCTTAAAAATTGCTATTGTACCCTCAAAATACCTGTGCTTTTTAATTTGCTTACCCTACGCAGTTTTACTGGAAAAAAACTGCATTTTTATGCTGCGGCATTTTTACTTAAGTTTTAATACGTAATTTTCAATTCAGTGTGTCGCTTTATTTTTGTTACGCAGATTGTCATGAAATAAAAAATTACAAATATTTTACCCGTTCCTACTTTTTCGCCAGACTGCACTCGGAAGCACGGGGATTTTTAGGTCTAGGTCACTAGGTGACGATTGTTTCACGCGGTATGATCATACGATTTTACGGAGTGGCCCAATAAAAAGTTTGCCCCCAAGTTTTGTCAAAACTGCATCAGAAATTATTTTTCTGCTTATTGCGCAGAGTATAGCAAATTTGCAACGTCTCGTCTATATTGAGAAAAAAGCTGATGAATTTTTGATGAATTACTGCTTTTTTGAAATATTATAAAGTTAGGGCTTTTCTTAATGCGCCGTTCCTTCAGTATTATCGCAGCTTGCAATCTGGGCCTCGTCTGTTGTTAGAAATAAACATGTTGCACAGAAACTCTAAACATAGATAAAGAAACGAGCTCGATGGGCTGTAGGATGTCGTGTCGTGTTATGTAAGTTTTCGTCCACTGTTTTTTAAAATTCCTTTTATTTAAGTTATCAATATCACGTTTTTTAACTTTTAGCCAATGAGAGGATAAAATGACACAAAATTAGAGTAGGTTGAAGTTTATAAACTTACGCCAGCTGATAAATCCATGGAGCGTTGAATGCGACAGAATTGTGAAGCATTTAGTTTGTACACCGTTTGTATTTTTAAGCCAACTAAACACTACTGGTGTAAGTAAATGAACTAGGAAGTTTTTGAACTTAACTTTGGAGTTTGCGCTTAACTTTTTGGGGTTCTTCTTTACAATGCGGACAATCCAGTTACATAATTACTTTGTTATTATATATTTATTTACAGTTTAGCTGTCAGCTTTCATACTCAGGTTGTCCTTGATTTTGTCCAGAAATTTTGAAGACAACCATTCACGGAAAATGAGTGCTGAAGATACATCTTTATTCACCACAACAGATGGTAGCGATTACAACATAATTACAATGCAAATAAAGAGAGAAAAGGAGAAAAAACACATATCAATAAACATTACTGACAAATACTGAGTGATCAAACGTCCATTTCTAATTGACCGGTCTAAATTTATAACAACGTTTTTCTATCAGAACACTAGGTAGCATAAAGTTAAACATACACTGTGCATGCCTAATTACTTCGATAGGCCCCCCTATTGTTCGTCTAAAATAATTTAATAAAAAATCTGTCTACGACATCGGTATACATTCGCTGTTAATTAACTGTTAATTAATCGTTGCTTTCAACTTCCCAGAACCACTGTGAGCCGGCGTAGACGTGAAGATCCACAAGATATATCAGTGAATGAACGTTTTTTTGGAAAGACGTTTAAGCCGCAGAACGCCGACGAAAGCCCAATCTCCACTTACTTCCATTTGCTGTACAACAAGCTGTACAGCTTATACGCAACAAATAGTAACAGTGGAGTTTGCGCTTAACAGCGAGCAGCGACGGCAAGAATCAGCGAGCAAAGCGCAAGCTCTCGTACTGCAGCGAGTGGGTTGTTGCCGCCAACTGCTGCTATGCCGCCGGATGCTGTTGCTGCTGTTGCTGCCGCTGGTGATGATGATGCTGGCTTGCGCTATTTCAGTGATACTGCTCACCAGCTGTAGGCCTACGTGTGTTCTTACTTAATGCCTGCATCTAGGCCCTATAGAATTTCTTGCGCAGTTGTATCAGATTTATAGGATATCGGAGATTTCCACGCCGCGGTTTTTACGCACTACAGGTTCTATAGGGTAGTTCTGTCTGCGCTCATACCTGATAGGTCTTTGCTGTTTTCTGTGAATCGTGATATACAGCCATTGATATCTTGACATCAAAGCGGTTGAACGGCGTGTGACTGTAGGTCTATTGACTTTTGAAGCAGCAGTTTGGGATGATAATTATTTCGTAGGCCTATAGGCTAGCCTAATGCAAATACTCGACACAGGACGCCAATAGACTCGTTTACTTCATTGATTTTGGAGCCATCCGAACACCTGTTTGAGTGGTAGAGTATTTCCTGGCTCATGTTGTGCCTGACTTCCTAGAAGTCGTCGCCGGACAACGCCCCTGCAGCCATGCAGTAATAATTGCTTCTTTGTACTGACACTATAGTGCGGGCTACGTCTTCTTGGATATCCTGGGATAAAGTTCTGCCACTTGACGCTGGTTTAACTCGATTGCCGTGAATTGAGTGACTAACTTCATCTGTTTGCTACCAGAAGCTCGGTGACAGAATTTCCAGGTAACAAGCTTTCATCACTTAGCGCACTCGCACACGCTACATGTTTTTAACACAATGTCTGCAGTGGTATAACAAGTTGATAACTCCACGGCTGCACTCAAACAAACGACGGTGCAGGTTTCTACTTGTTCACTGACAGTCGACGATCGTGGAATAAATGTAGGCTACTCAACCACTGTTTGGGGAGTACAATTTTTTTTCCAAAAATACAAAATTTGGAGCCAAAATTGCCGATTTTTGGGAAATTTAGGTGCAAAATTGAACTTTTGAGCGCTCGTAATCTTCTCTGGCGGAAACTTGCAGCTATTTCTGTCAGGAAATTGCAACATCTCGCACCAAACATTTGTAACCAGCGACATCGTGCATCGTGGGTTACAAAGGTAGGCGAGCAAAAAGTTAAAATTTTTCGCTGCAAATTTTTGACAGAGGAGATTATGGGTACTCAAAATTTCAACTTTACCCTGTTAATTTTTCGCAAAATGATTTTCGGTCTTGAATTTTGAACTTGCGGAAGAAAGTTTTTTGACAAAACATTTTCTGACAATATTTCGGAGAGCTAAAAATTAGGCAGAGAAGAATTGCTTCCACTCCCCCCCCGTCACGATGCCACTGTTCGGTGATGGAAGTTGACCTCTGCGAATGTGCGTGTGATGTGGGGCTGCAGTCGGTATGGATATCGAGGACGACGACGAAGTGGATCAGACGGTCTTTGACAGCGTCATACTGCAAGTGTTCGAAGAACAGGAGGACCGATGCAGCTCACTGCGATACCCGCTCTCAACACAGCGCCATGCGCTCGACTTCGTCAAGCTCATCAACCGCAAAGGCTTTCCCTACGTGCTCATGTGCAAGGCGATCGACGAGCAGCAGGAAAAGTTTCGTTCCTGGAGACTCGGCAATGGAAACGCCTACATCGGTCTCTCGATGATAAAACGCATCAACAAAACTGTCCAAGTCAGTAGACAATGCCTGCCAGCCGTAAAATTGGTGTACTAAATAGTAAATTGCAACATCTCGCACATCTTCCGTCAGACATTTAACCAGCGACTAGTTCTGTCCGCCAGCGTCATTGAAGTCTTTCTTTTAGCACATACTGGCGCTTTACAAGTCAGATTATTATTATTATTATTATTATTATAGGCCTACAGTAGAACACCGTAATGTAATAAACGAAATTTTTAGCATTTAAGAAATCGACGTTTTTCTCATAAACGATGATCAGTCGGTGTGAAAATGACGGTGATTTTAAGTATTCGTAAAACAATTCGGGTTGTTTTACAGATGTATGTCTTGGTAAGTAATTATGCGAGTAAAATTGATGATGATGGCGATGATGAAATTAAAACAATGCTTAATCAAATAAAGACAGTGATATTGAATTCTCTGAAGTCAAGCAAAGGTCATTTGTCAGTTGCAAAATTTGCCTCAGTGAGTTTCTGCATGGTGTAGCATCTCGAACAAATGAATTCGCCATTGTTTTTCGGTTTCTGTTACTTTTCTGCTTATTTTTCTCCTATTACGGAGTTAGGGTAAGGATTAGGGGCCCAAGCCGGCATAGACTTGTAGTGTGATGGGCAACATTTTTATAGACAGACAAAATACTCTTCTATTGTCAAAGTGTCAACGCCTCAACATTCGATAAGAACGAATGAATTTGTCGTTGTTAAAATCGATTTAGTTACTGCTGGTGCTGTGGCAGGAGGCAATGATGCTGCCTGACGCTGATGTTGACGTTGACATCGACGACCTTATTGATGACGATGATAATGGAGATAAGGAAGAAGAACAAGACGATGAGATAGATTTGGATGTCGAGGATCTGACGACTGACGAAGACGAACAGCACCATCCGACAATTTTATCATCATCGTCATCGTCACCAGTAGCAGCAGCAGCAGCAACTGAACGAGTTGACGAGGATGCCTCGGCTGTTGCAACAAATGACGAGATAACTGCACCAGCAGCAGCAGCAGCAAGTTCTGCGTCGGATGAAGACGAGACGAATGAATTAAACGCGACGCAAGCCAACGAGCCCCAGCAGCAGGCGAGCATTGTCAGCGATGACGTCACCAGCACTACTGGTGAATCTGGTGATGTCTTACCGACAACTGACAAACCACAGACAGAAGATGCAGACGCGAATCGACGACAGACCGTACAAGAGACAACTGGACAACGCCAGTCTCCCGAAGACGGTGATCATACAAATAGTGTACTAGCGGAAAATCGGGTGCTAGAAACTTGTATTAATGAGGCCAATGCTGAGTACAGTAATTCTGTCACGGTTGAGACTGGTGCCAATGAACTGGTGTGCGAATCTACTGCAGCCGTTGAATCTGATGACGTCATTCTGTCTGTGGGGTCTTCGGCACCAGCGACAGAATCAGCGACGTTTTCTTCGTTGTCGACTTCTTCACAAGATGCCGAGGTTGTCGAGACGCAAGAAAAAAAGTCCAAGCAGACGATCGAAGATCAGAGAAAAGCTATGGAAAACGACACACAATCTGCTTTAGAGATGACCAGAGGCGGGACGGAGTCAAGGCAAAATGATGAAAATGATCAGATCGATCTTGGTGTCAGTAGTCAGTCGAAGCTGCAAGTAGAGATCAATCGTGAACCAGCCTCTTTAACCGCGATTCTCGCTGAAGAAGATCATGATACTCGTACGACAATAATGCAAAAATCAGGTACTGTTCACGAAGAAACAACGGTTGACGTAGAAAAGCTGCCCCCGTTTGGACCAGACGACGAAGTGACTTCACAGAAAGTCATCCACGAAGAGGTCAAGTTTACGGAAGAGCCCAAGGTCATGGAACAGGTTAAAGTAACAGAGGATACCAAAGCGGATCGTGAAGCGGTCAAGGTCGTGGATTTGTCAGATGTCACGGAGCAGTCGGTCAAGGTCACGGAGGAGGAGGTGAAGGTGACATACGAGGCGAGTGCCAAGCAGTTGGACCTGCTAAGCAGACTGGCGATGCTCAGAGAGAAAGCGGCACAACGTAAAGCTCAGCAGGCTTCCGACGACACGACAGACTCCTCCACACAGGACAGTCAAGAGACCACATTTGACGAACAGCGTCGACATTCTACTCACCACCAGAACAGTACTGGGCCCCTACAGGACAATATGCAGCAGCAGCACCCAGACGTGCCGACGAAAACCGACTTCCATAGAAGGTCTGTGGACACAGAAATAGACAGGCAGACAGACGTCTCAACAGTAACAGGCACAGATAGGGAGCAACAGCATACAAGGGTCACTGGGTCACCGTCACACAGTTTTAAGTCGGAGTCAGGCCAACTCGTTTCAACAGCTAACGCTGGTGATGATAAAAGCAGCGCGTCGATGTCTGCACTGGTAAAGCCTGATGATGATACTGCAGCAAAGACGCAGAGCGCCGTTGTTAACGGTATGTCTACAACAGAATTCTTCAGCTCAGACAAGTCAGCCAGGCCGCAGATCCACAGCGAGCGTCAAAACATCTCGACTGCTAAAGTCTTAACGAATGGACCTTCGAAAACTACCACCGATAGTTTAGTCGCCGTTCGTGGGTCACCAACAGAAGAAGACGCAGGTACGAATAAACAGCTGGAGCAGCCGAATCAAACTGCTTCATGCTCTATGAATGCGGACACCAACAAGCTACATGGAGTGTTCTCTGGTCCTTCAGATTCGATCACTAAGAGGGAGACAGATCACAAAGACGATTCAGTTCAGATAGGGTCCACTCAAGCGGTATCCAATACGGAAGATCGTAGAATTTCTGCAGGTTCTACAGCAGTGGCGGCCGACATCAGCGTACAGTTACTGTCGGTAGAAAGTGCAACGAACCAAACAGACGCCGGAAAACCAACACCAGACAACGAGCTTCGTCCTACAGCTGTTTTGCATCCCAAGTCGACTGACAGTAGCGGTACTGGTCAGTTAGAACCTAGCACAACGCTGACTGACATAAGTACTGGCCAACGTTTTACTGCTACATCAGTGTCGACAGAAAACTCTGTCCACACTAAGCCAGGTACACCGACACACCCGCCAGACGACGACGACGACGTCGTCAACTACGACAGTGACTTGGACGACCAACTGGCAACGACCGACGCCGTTCAACTACTGGCAGACATACAGACGTTCAAGTCCAGCTCGAGTGATGGTCCTGGCTACCTGTACGTGTTCGCCGACCAGCCTAGAGGACGCTTCAGGATCGGCGCTTCGAGGTCACCGGCCAAACGACTGCGTCAGGCGACTGCGTTCAACCCGGACTTGACGTTGCTCACCCGTCAGCCAGTCTCTCGACGACGGGCCGCCCTCAGAGAATTACGTCGACGTCTACTGGCCGCCGGTGACGTCAGCAACTGCCCGTGTCACGTGACGTCGCACGACTGGTTCACCGGAAGCGAAGACGCGACAACAAAACACGTCAAACTAGTGGCGGCGGCCGAGAAATGACGTTGTACACGTGGTCACCGAATTTGTGCATGATCGTTAAAAAGTCGCTGGGTTGGTTGAAAACACATCGCTTCTATCTAAGAGTTCCGTTTCAAGTTTCTGTCGAAAAACGGAAATAATCCACTTTATGCACTCATTCCATGATCGCGACGTCGTCGTCAAACATGCGCTAGTGGTCAACGTCGCGTCAACTTTTCCGACAGCTGAAGATGCAATACCGTACACTTGAGTGAGACGTTGGCTTCACGACTAATCTTAATGTCTTCCCTCTCCGTAGCACTGTGATAATTAACTATCTCGTCTATACGTCGTCGTGGCACGTGATGATTCAGCCCTAACTGTATTACTTAATTACCACTACTTAATTCTAATTATGCGAACACATCGAGTCGTATACAGCACAAGTTGTACAACATATTGACTGATGAAGATGTTGAGGATTTGTTGTGAGCTTTCGATTATATTTAGTGCAGGCCTACTTGTTGTGGATCTGCTGTAGACTTTCGATATATTATAGCGGGTCTGTTGTACTTCATGTGCCAATATTAGGCTAGTATGCACAAAAAGTCAAAGTAGGCCCATTTAAAGAGTGGATTTTGGTCAAAATTACTGGGCTTGAACGCGTTTGCGCGGAGTTAACATTCGTTCACGCAGATCAAACATCCGAACTTTGATAGAGACCAAGAATTACAAGTAACTAGTCAACAATAACTGCCGCTGAAAACGTAGAAATGACAATAGAGGACTATTCGCCTTAAAGCACTACGCCTCACATGTTTAAAAGAATGTCTATCATGACATTGTCTTTCTTAGTTTCAGTGAAATAAGCGAGGCAACTTTGCATGACGTTTATGGTAGCGACTGCATATAAGTTACAGGCGTACTATACGGTACAGTTACATTGTTGCTGAAGCCTGCACAACCGTGGCTATCCGGTTGCAGATAAACACAAACTTACTGTTTATCATAACAAGTGTATTGTTGAGAACCTTTCTGAAAGTAAAAACATCAATGACCTTGAAATCGAAAAACACGGAGTTTTAACGAATTTCTCGCCACTTCATGCTGCGTTGCACATTTAAAGAGTGGATTTTGGTCAAAATTACTGGAGATAGACCAAAACAATCTGTCGTGCATCTCATGAGCATTAGCTCAGATTTCTCATCTATGCCTGTTTTCTGTACAGTCAGAAGCAGCCTATTAGGACGGCGGCATAATTAAAAAACTCTTCAAACTGTGTGCATTACACCAAACTTTCCCAGCAACAAGTGAGTCGTGGCTGTTTGTTGCGTGTGCTGACAGCCATAAGCACTGGCCGTAATTATGACAAGACGACAGCTGGTGTGATACAAGAATTTGGCACAGTTCGGCTACACACTAACGCATGTACACAAATGGTGACCACTTCACAGGCATACGTACAGCGCCACGAAATTCACTGGCACTTTGTGACATGCTTGCTTACCTATGTTACGATTGCTAACATTATAGTAACAAAATACATGTATAAAAATAATAACAATATAAACAGCAGTGCAATGGAACACGCAACAAAACTCAACATTAAAAATAGTATCCCAACAGCTTGCCAATAAAAAAAATTGCCAAATATGACGTTAGTAATAAACGGATTTCTCTGATGCGATTTTTTTGCCAACATTTTTCAACTTTTCCCCAACAGCAGTCAAATTTCATGACACCACTGTCAGGTCTTCAAGACCAGTGGTCACCATGCATAATATTAGGGCTGCAGAAAATTAATGACTAATTAATCATTAAAAAGTGTCGGTCAATCAAGTACAATTCAAATAAAAATTTTGAATTTCTTAACATGTCTAATCTGTGTATTTCCGGTGTAGTGTGGCGTTAGTTTTGCAGTTTGCACTCCGTAAGCCCTCGTCATCAAGCTACTAATTCAACTACGCACATATGCATTATGCAGTTGCATCATTGTCACTTTTCCGACATTGCTTCAGTTTATGAAAGATAACTACCAACAGACCACTAGTTGCAATCTGCAGCATTGGTGGTAGTGCTGACTGGCTACAAAAACTGTTTGAAATTAACCAATTAATCAGTCAATTTTTGAAAATTTACTGATTAAAACCAGTACCAGCCAATATTTATACACCATGTGAAGCTGTAAAACAAACAACTAACTACACGTACATGCAACTCAGTAACAAATGTGGCTGTGATATCATGATAACGTCCTCTGCTACCAATATACAACGAGAATGCAATAACTATCAAACTACTGACTACGTGACAGCAGATTCTCGGCTCTCAGACATAGGATAAAATAACAAACAATCGGAAGCAACAGTTCACGTATACAGACACAAATGTACAGTAATATAGAGAGACAGATCACACATCTGCTGACTATTATGACAATCTACAAGAGTTTGTCGCAATAAATACGGAAACATGAATATCTAACGCAGCACTGCAGTCGCTACAGTTTTGCAGCCACTTGTGTACAAACACTTCAAGTTCTGGGAAATGTTTCGTTTACCCTATCTGTTTGCTATTCCACACCACATCCTGTAACTGTTGTTCATGAGAAAAAAACAGTCAGGTTGGAGAGGTGCAGAGATAGTATAAACATAAAACGGTGTGTGTAATGTCATCATGTCAGAAGGGATGCATAGTATTAATGAATACTGCACTCAGCCAAGTTATTATACACTGTATAATATCTGAAAGACCAGCAAGATACATTAAATTCATCAATCAAAAAACAACTTAAGAACCTCTGATACCACACAAAATGACCAGCAGTTTAGAAGCTTGGAGATAAAAACCTAACTGAAATGGCAAAAGTTAACTACGTGAAATTCATGAAAATTTATTGGCAAAATTTTTACAGATGCAAGAACTGGACAAATGACAACAAATACAGAACTTCATAACGACACTTACATATTACTGGCAAATCATACAAAAGTCCAACCTCCATCACATAAATAAATCTATAAATAACAAAAACGAGATTGCTAATATAAATACAGACACGCACACACAGTGGACGGCGGGTGCTATGAACTGTGTGGTGGGGAAATGTTCAACTTCTTAGCAGAGTTTTTCAGAGTCTGTCGCTTGTTGCAGAACCAGACGCGGATCACTTCACGGTCAAAGTTTAGCTTGTCCGCAAGCTCCGTCATCTCAGCACCTAAAGACATACAGGCACAGACACACAGACTAACAGATATCAAGACATTGAGACATCAGTACAAAGACAGATAGACATACACATAAACACAGAACAGATCACATCACCAGCAATTTACTGGAAGGTTCTTTACTCAGCTTTATTAAACCCAAATTCCATTATGCCAACTATGCGACAAAGTCTGGGACAAGTTCCCGACGAAGTCGCGGACTTGTTGCGGACACAAATCATGAAAGTCAGCGACACAAATCACGTCGCCAACTTTCATGATTTGTGTCCATGACAAGTCCGCGACTTTGTCGTGAACTTTGTCGCCGACTTTCCCCATGCACTGTAACAGACTAAATTCCATTAGAGCAACACAAACGGGTTTGTCGCAGACTTGTCACAAACATCTGGACATGTCGAGATGGTTTGTGTCTGCGAATTTCATGATTTGTGTCCACGACTTTCCCCGCGGGGAAGTTTCGGTGAAAGTCGGCATAATGGAATTGGGGCTTAATGCAGCCATCCTATATCTGATAGATAAAAAAAGTAGAAAATCACGGTAACACGAAAGTCACAGAAACCGTGATTTTCTTCAAATGCTGTTTTTTGCCAAAATGCCATAGATTTACATTTTTATAAGAATATTTTGTTATTAATCAGCATAAGATGAAGACTGAAGTTTGATTTTGATGATAAAGGTAATGAAATGACCGGTTGTAATGTATTAAAATAACAATAATGACAATTCCATTAAGAACAAGCATTAAAGCAAGCAGTGGACCTGTGGGATGTGTGCTGCGTTCAAAGTACTCATTCAGAATCTCGAGTGCTTGTGGAGTAAACGATGTTCGTCGCTTGCGTTTCTTGGATGGCACCAGACCGATGAAGTCACACAAGTTCTGTGCGCCGTTTTTGTAGCGTTCCTCGGCCATCGCCATCCATCGCTCCAGCACCGGCTTGATCTTCTGCGCACTCTTTGGAGTTATGTCCAACTTCTCAAACCTGCAGCACCAGTAGCAGATCTACATAAGTAAATCTTATTTAAAAAAAAAACAAACGTAAATACAAAATATAAAAGGATAAACATTCAGAAAAGCTACAAAAACCTGCAAATAACTGTGTAAAGAAATGGGCATGCACAACATCCACAACACAACTCTACCGACACAAATAGCATCTCTGGGAAAAGCCAAACGCATCAATAGCACCAGGCTGAATGGCTCATTGCCGCAGCATGTGCGTACGCCAGCTATCTACCCACAGGAACCGACTTTCTAATGACGCTGACCTTACACCATGACCTTCAAAATCTAATCAGTTCATCCCTGGCATCAACTACACCAACACGTCATGCAAAGTCTGGTAAAATTCCCCTCCACTAGTTCTAAGATACCATGCTGACAAACTTATCAAGATGCACGGACAATCGTGTGCATTCATTTACGAATAAACAACCGACAGACATAATGCCTTCAGTCCACCAATACAGGAAAGGAAAAAAAATGCTTACAAAAAATGGTGCAAACCAGTTCGAGAGTTTAACTAGCAAGATAACTGTGACTGCTACAAACCTGCATATAGCTGACTGGCTGTATGACGGACCCTCGGTTACACTGAGTGCCTGACCAACTTGAGTCTGTGTGAGACCGAGAGACAGACGGCGGATCTTGAACTGTTTGGCAAACTCTCTCATCTCATCCAAGTTCACTCCGTCGACCACGACCCCATCCTGTGTGCTGTTGCTTATTGTATCTACACCGATCCAACTAGCGAAACTAAAGCTCCACAACCGTAACATAACGTAGGCCTAATTTTCCTAACTGAAAAATTAACACTCCTGCTGTGGCAATGTTGACACCAATTGTGGCTCTTCTATTCCTTTTGTTGTCAATTTGAAAACCCCTATGAGAAGGACGGATGAATAAGCAAGGCTCATAGTGAAGCATATTTGTATCACTGCACAGTAAGTTTCTCCAGCATTTTTTTTATTTACCCAGTATATAAGAGTTATTCATTAAGATATACAACTGTTAAGCAATTAACATCAGATGTTCGCACATGACAATAATGTCATCTGTCATGATGTCTCTCATTCCTCACATGACTAGATTGCTACAAGTTCAGGTCAAAGACACAACCATTATTCACAGTAGCAAAATCACAAACACTGTACCGGGTACTCAAAAGTTGGCTTGTTTTACTACAAGATTAATCAATGAATTGAAAATGCCCAATGCTTGTTGAAGAAGGCATATTAGAGCGCACTGAGCTGTTAGATGACAGCAGCACAACCGAGAGTTCAGCCAACGACCAACCGATCAAAAGTCCACCACAAAGCCACCACGGACAAAACGGGTCTTGCACTAGCAGAGCTGTGCATACACCGTGGTCCACAAAAAACGTGCCACTTTTATTTTTTGAATAGCTCCATGCAGCATTGGCCGATTTTAATAATTCTTGGCGTGCAACATCAGAAAGAAACTCGACGCAAATGACTTTACATTTAGCCACCTCACTTCAATACTGTCGCTACACTACCTTGTGAAATGCAGGTTGTTGAGCCTGCTGTTTGCGAGTGGTGTCAACGTTTGCTGCTTGCATTCGAGCTGAAGGATTACATTTTGAGCACATGCTGTAATAAAGACAATGTGATGTGACAACGTGTGACTTTCTGAGATACAACAGTTGCTAATCATGTTTGTCGCTTTCCAGTTAATCATTTCTGAGCTGACGTGTGCGCTATCCAGTCTGAATTCATTGTTGTAAATGGCCAAACTACGACTGTTTCATTTCACAAAGTAACGTAGCGACAGTATTGAAGTGAGGTGGCCAAAACTACAGTCATTTACATCAAGTTCTTTTCTGATGTTGCGTGACAAAAATTATTAAAATTGGCCTATGTTTCACAAAGCTATTCAAAAAAAATAATTTTTTATGGACCACGCTGTAGAGAAGTAGAAGACTTACTAGGCAGAAGCTGGTTGATGTTGGGTGTGATGTGAGTGAAACTGGAGATGTTGCCATTGGATGACAGCGGTCCGGCAGCAGCAGCAGCAGCAGCCAGTGCCACCGGCAGACTCGATGCAGAGTTGGGAACTAACGACATCAGCTTGTTGCTAGGCTCGGTGCTGGATGACACCACATCCTGGTGCGTGGCGACAGTTGAGGCTACATGACTCAGAGCAGCAGCGGGGGTGTGCTGAGATGCGGTGGTCGTGGTGGATTGGGATAGACAGGCAAGTAGCTTGGTGTTAGAGCTACCAGCTTGACCAGCTGCCAGCAGAGCCTGCTGCAGCAGCTGCTGTGACACATCAGCATCATCATCACCAGCAGCATCAATATCATCAATAACGAGTGGCAGGAAATCACAAAATGCAACAGGTACTGCAAGCTCAATAACTAACATAAAGATTACAAATTAAGAACTCTGAAACCTTCCAGAAAGGCAGTAGGGTATAAAATATCCTCTACAATAAGTAGCTTTCATTTATCCCAGCAGTCCTAGTCACAGGCAAAACTTGCCATTTCTTCCCTAGCAGTAGAAGTAACCATTGCCGGTACTCATTTTTTGCCTACCCATGAAGGGGGCAGAGAGCAGACTGAGTTGGCCTGGGTGGCTTAGTTAAAACAGTACGACCATGAAAGATCACCCATCCCAATTGACAACCTAACTCAGTGTGGAGTAGCTTTGTTTATTTCAGTTCAGTTTCAGTAAATCAGTTCGTTCAATTTATGCACTACAGATGAAACTGGCAGCCTGACTATTATTCGAGTACATCGTAAGTAACCTGTGCGGCGCCAAGAGCAACAATCTGTCCCTGTGGGTTGGTGATGATCTGCTGTGACAAAGCATTTGCCAGTGATGCTGACGACGCTTGCTGCTGCTGCTGCTGTTGTTGTTGCTGTAATGCAATATTCTGTGCTGCTGCTGCTGTCGCTGCACTTGGAGGAACTACGCACAAACATGTTTTATTTTTATATACTTGGACATGCACAAAAAGATGGAACAAATTTATTTTCAGTCTTTTTCGTGTCCACCACACATGCACAAAGCTAATGCAACATTGACTGTACTTAGATTACTTACATAACCGATCAAAAAGCATTAAAAATCAGCTTGATTAATTATCTCCGAAATGGTAACCAGGCAAATATCTAGATGATGCATGTACGTTCCACTTTTATGTACCAGCCAGTTCCACCACGTGTATACCAGCTGGCTAGCTGGAAAATGTAACCATTCATTCCGTAACTAAATTAAGCTGGCAATAAACAACAAGACCATCTTTTGCCAACAAGAAAAGCTGCATGCAAGCTATAGGCATCAACCTTTGACCATACTGCATCTACATGCAAAGGTTTTTAGCTTCAGATCTACTGCACATCCTGAGATACGAGTATTACATATAAACACCCACCCATCCACACAGTCAGACAGCCCAGTCGCCCACCGAATTAACTTGCCTCACATACATTGAAAAATAATAATCACCGTTTTCTGATAAATTATAACGAAAATATGTTAGAGCAGTTATATTTTACTGATCTAACTATCATAACAGATATGTGATTTTTTGCTCATAAAAGCAAAATATTGCTGAATGTATAAATCAATATTTCTGTCAACATAGTAACTTTAGTGAACATACAAACTGGCCAGCAGATGAAACAAAAAGCAGCAGTATTTTTGATGTGTAACCATCTGCAGAATGACCAATGATGTGTTGGGTGGCAATTGGATGTTAAATTCTACTCCCTTACTGATGCACGTATCATAAACACATAGAAATGCTGAAAAGTACACATACCAAGTACTGTGCTAAGTGGGTTGACGGATGGCATCACCATTAACAATGGCTGCACAGAATTACCTGCAATTACACAACATACATACAATGCATCACTAACTTGCCATTAACCAAAGCTCCTTTGCACACTGATGAATTAGTGTAGTTCAAGTCAAAATAACTAATTAACTATGCAATTATTTACTTAAGCCTGACATTAAAACGAATTCATCTTGCATTAATTATTTGAAAAAAGTCAAAATGTCTACATTTCAAATGCATTTACAACTGAAAATGCAGTGTATTTTAGAGATCTGGCACTTGGTGCAATTATGTGCAACTCAGAGATATGAACTCTAAGGGCAAGATAGAGCA
>Ga0209367_1006086_pt1 | contig 16726 bp, 10 predicted proteins | sample WorMetLIZISLAND2_FD_187412 | JGI IMG/M metagenome (GOLD analysis project Ga0209367, IMG submission 187412) | Marine gutless worms symbiont microbial communities from Max Planck institute for Marine Microbiology, Germany - Olavius geniculatus... ... | reverse complement strand
CAACTTTTGACTTTAGCTGAGCGAAAACATGGCGACCATTTACAGTCCTATGCGTACGGATAGTTTAGTAAATTAAAACAGTCTGGTACCAAAAATAAATGCTGTAATAAATATGCAATAACGTCAGATGTTACGTAATTAGGCCCTACGTCATTAGCGTGCGCGGCGCAATTAAATAAGCAAGTCCAAGCGTAAATGGTTAATTAATTTCCTGTTAGGTTTACTGTTTTTACGCCATTTAAAATCGTTTTGGTCTAAGTCAGTAGACTTAGACCAAAGTTTAGTTGAACTACAGACTTTAGCGTTCAGTTTTAGCTTTCGCTCAGCGAAAGTCTAAGTCAAAAAGTGAAGTGACCCAATATATTTTCAAGTCTGTGTTACAAAGAAACAGATAGGTATGGCTTGAGATGGACTCTGATATAATACTGAATAAGCCTGATTTAAATACGTGACAGTGTCGTGGCATGGTCCTATGACTACCAGGAACATAAGTTCTACCATGTACCTAATAATGTGCCTATCCGATCTACCTCTAGCAATTTTCCAGTGCTAACAGCAAGATCGCCGATCTACCGCTAGAATTATTGTATATATGAAAATAATATAAACACGCAAAGTAGCATGCTAGAAATCAATCATTTTGTATATATAACAAAACATGACAGTTACTTTGGTTCACCGCAAACCCAATCTCCTTCACCTGGTCGAAATTTATCCGACATCTTCTACAACGACAACAATAAAATTATTATCAAAGCATCTATTATCGCCCAAAAAAAAACAAATTTCACGCTCAAAAGCCCAATACACAAATTTATAGCCCAATTGTAGCTCTAATTGAAACTCGTTCGAAGTTGGGCAAAAATTGAGAGCAAAGTGCATTGAGCATACGGATAATCAAAATTTTAAGCTTCTAAGTTAAATCCGAAATTCACTAATGCTACTTTGTTGTAAGAAGTACTCAAATTACTTTAATAGCATTTATCACCAAACTATCAGATTTGCCAAGACCTAAGAGCATGTCTTCTGCTTCTGCTCTAGCAGGACCAAGAGCGGGAAGGTGCCCGGGGGACTTACGGGCAAAACTGGATCTTGGCTAGGCCACTTTGGAATCGGAGTCTTTCTTACCCCCTCCGTTCAACCCCAAATTTGAAAATGTTTCCCTTGCACTGCATCCCCGAAATTTTGTAGGCCCGGTGTCTAATTATTGTCTGTAGGTGAAACGGTATCTATATTAATTCATTATGCGTATGTCAATATTTCTTTCGGCAACAGATCATAGAAAACTAGAAATTTGGGGGAAAGCCCAACGTGAGTCCGCTCGGCGCCGTAAGTCCGACTGGGGGAAAAATCAGCAAAGTTAATGGCTTGAAGTCAAATGCATTAGCATACACAGAACGTGCACTGTCCGGTAAACATTAGCCGCGTAATATCTGGAGTTCGTGGACCAAAGTTCACCAATTTTTGGTTCAACGAGGGCGAGGGATGATGGTTGATAACGCCCTTTACCGCTTGTCGATATCTCTATTCGTTCCAGAGATATTTGCGCTCAAAGTCGAAAGTTGTATATTGCGCCGAATTTTGGACGTTTTTTGCCCTCCCTAATTTTAAGAGGGCGGTGCCCCCCTCTAAAGTTGTACCCGCATTATCACCCCTACATATAGCAGTACGTCACGTGGCAAAGTTTCATTAAGCTACTCCCTCTGACTCCAAAGTTATTGCGGCTAATGCGGTGAATTGCAGGCAAATTTTTGACTCCTCTTTGAAAAAAATTGTAAGGGGGACCCCCGTCTCAGCACGGGGGTGCATTAATCGAGACTTAGCCATTCCGTAGCGCGTGTAAAAATTTGGGGGCGTAGCACAACTTAGGGGAAGAAATATGGTGCCCCAAAAAGTTGATTTGGATGGGTATGATTCCATTCTTAGACCAGCGTAAGTAGTGGGACTAAAAGTTCACCGGACTTTTTTCCGCTGAACCCGGGAGGAATCGCGGTCGATGGAGTACTTGTCCGATTTTGAATATTTTCATCCACTCCGCAGATATTCGCCGTAGAAGTTTGAAGTCATCCGAAATCAGGCCAAATTTTGCACGTTTTGAACTCTAAAATTTTTTGGGGAGAGCCCCCCAAATCCTCGAACGTGGGCACTAAGTGAGAGGGGGTGGGCAAAATTTGCGATTTTTAGCCAATAATAAGTCGCTGTATCTCAGAAACGGTGCAAGATAGTGCCTAGGTTACTATTAATCACTAATAGGAAGTCGTACACTGGCTCTCGATTGGAGCTGAATTCAATGACCTTGAACGCCAAAATAGGGGGTTTTATGGATTTTTTTGGCGATCTCGGGCTGCGACACAAGTCTATATCATTCACAAAGTGGCACCTCGACAGAACTATCGATATACGATCCGTTGATCCAGATAGAGAATTTGGTATTTGTATATCAACTTAGCGTGAACCGGAACTGCTATAGGCTTTCGCGCGTCTCGTGAGCATTAGCCAAATTTCTTGTTACATTATGTAATTGATAGATGATGTCACTATTATGCGGTTTCTTAGTCAGTCACTTAAGTTCTAACTTCTAAATTACCGGTACTACAATTTAATGTCACGATCATCATTCATACATACAGGCTAGTAAGCATGCGTAGTGCATACTTCATTTTAAAAAACAAATGCTAGAATGGCATATTTGTGAAATATGTTTTGTTGCTACATAAAATCTGATGCGCATCTGCCAGGGCCACTAAGAAAGTATATGACGTAACAAGTCAAGACTTTCCAAATCAAGTTGCAAGCAGCAAAAAAGCAGAAACAAAATATTATCCGAGAAAGCCTAGGATAAAATGCCAAAACACAAACATATCTCATCAATCTCAACCGATCAGTTGCACTAAACACTGCACAGGTTCCACTTTGCATTAGCTAAATTTATTGAGAAATTTGGTAAATCAAGTGACATGCTATTTTGCCAAACATGTGGACACAATACAAAGATGAAACAGGTAACTACATGTGAACACCCATAACTTAATAAGCACTACCGTATGTGGATGATAACTGTGCCAATAAGCTTGCATTGAAAGTGAATTCGAAGTTTTGACAATCCAAACAGTAAATAAACAATAACTATGCCATATGACTATAAAGTAGCCAAAATCTCGTACAACAGTATAAAATTTGCAGTCATTAATCACAGTCCACACTTCATCAGCTGTGCACTGTGCAAAACTTGCTGTTTCATTTACTGCATGGCAGACTCAAAATTAGTTCTTTATGAATCAAGAAAATAATTCTTTCACCGATTTTTCCCAACTTCTGATTCCCGTTCATTTATTTATAGTCAACACTACTATTCTCACTGCTGATAACATACCTGGAATTCACCAATTAAGACAGAACCATCGGACTTGCAATGCAGTGTGGTGCATGCAATCAGTTTCACTGGGAACGACAATGCACAAAACAATGAAACCAACAACACTTTGGCCACAGTACAGTAACAACACAATTTAGTAATCAACAAAGACACTAACAGAATATTACAAAAACAAATATTATAAAAAAATAACCTGCCAAACACAAATATAATTGCACAATCAGTGCAGAAATTAACATACAAAGCATTTTCAGATAGGCTTGCTTTTCTGCTAATGAGTTTATCACAGATAACAACTTGGCCCATGCGAAACCTGCTGTTATCTGAAATCAATAAAATTATGCATGCAGCGAAAATGCTATACTACTAACTGGAGTTGCTACTGGTACCAATGATTTGCCATAACACACTACCACATATGCCTATAGCTAATATGATCTACTGACATCAACAAATAAACACAAATAAATCACAATGTGTCACCGAAAACATGCAGAAAATAGTGACAGAAATTATTAACTGCAAGTCTTAACACTGGTGCATCTGTCAATAGTGGCGTATTTAAGGAGGGGGGCATGGTGCGATGCCCCCCCCCTTTGGCCTGACCAGGAAAATTTTTTACAGGCGACTTTATATCAAAAGGTGCTTTTTTACCATTTTCCAGCAAGAACTGCAAAACTCAACAATGTTTGATGGTCTTCTTTCATACCGATACAATATGCGATTAAAATCACCATGTGAGATTGCATCTGATATGATGCGCCAACGTCAACGTCACTGAGCACTTTTGAAAACCAGCTGTAGGCTGTATAGGCCAATAATATTTCACAGCGGCCGGGTTAGTGTCCATGGGTGAGTGACACGACACTGACATGAAACCAACAGCAAGGCAGTCGACGGCTGGCTGGCGCACGCCATGGGCGGTGGTTAATTAATATTTTAAAATGTCAGATCTGAGTTCAACATAAGATGAACTGACCCACAACTTGCATAGGCTACAACAAATAAGATATAAGTCCATCCAAATGAGACATGCCTATTATTGCATGTAACGCGACTATGGCAGCGCTCTTAAGATGCATTCCTTTGCCCTGAGACTGGGACATGCCCTATTATCAGATAACAAGCTGCAGCGGCATTGCAGCGAGCATAGATACAGTATGCGCGACGTTATCAGAACTCATCAGTACGAGAATCCCAGGAACCATGGACCCCTAGATTACTAGGGGTCCATGCAGGAACCAAGCTCCGTATGCCAGTGTCATGATATCATAATGTCGTTAAGAGACGGAGTGCTCTATTTCACATTTCACTGGAGAGATGACAGTTTGGACACGCCCGCCCGTGGCCCACTGTCTTACTGGTATGTACAGCATTTGCTGGCAGGCCGCCACTAGCACACGGAACAGCTAGAAGTCAAAGAAAGGATAGACAAAACGTAACTATGAGCTCAGCTTAGTCATTAGCGAGTGGAGACGACAATGGCAAAGCGTCATACCGCATACGTTTTACGATGTCAAACGCCAAAGACAGGGCGCACCGCTTGCGAGCGACGACATCGGCGACGATCAACGGATCAAGCATTCTGACGACGACAGACTGGGTTTGACATGGCCCACTTATTATTGTACTGTAGGCCTACTGTGCCTATTGTGAAGTTTGTTGCTTTTTAATAATTCACATTAATCCATGACGAAGTTTTGCAGCTTGCTAAACTTTATTTTTTTTTTGCTAAAACAACGCAGATATCTGTGATTTTCTGCGTTTCCAAATTTCAGAAAATGGGCGAATTTGTGGCTTCCATCGAACGTTCAAAAGCAAAAAGTGTTTCAGCTTCAGGGGGGCTTTGCCCTCCTGACCCCCCAACCAGGGGCTCCACAATTACACTGTCATAACTGTACCATGTGCACATTCAGACTACTGCAGAGTGTCGCTTACTGGCACAAAGTGATCAGCTTTCATACTTTTCACTTCCATTCAGCAATACATTGGCAATAAGGTGACTCACAACAATCTACCATGACAAAAATGTCACATGATGTTAATGTCACTTGGCCTCACATGTAGCAAACCACTCCTACGGACACCCACAAATTCCCCTTGTAAAAGCAAAAGATGGCATGGCCACTGTTAATTACACGCGAGAGCTAGCTATAGCGTGTATTCGCTATGGTAATTCTGTTCATCTATCTGTCACGACCCAGTACCGATCCAAGACCAGGTGAGATAAAGACATCAGGCTTACACTGTAGAATCTAGAGTTTCTAGTATTTCGTGACAAAATTTCATGCCACTGGGTGGAGGGAGTCAACTCGAACGAGGGGGAGAAAGAGGAGCACCCCCTTAAAAAGACATTATTTTAGCGCTATTGGCTTGTCTAGCGTGAAAATGTTTGCAGATAGGCACAGACATGCTGAGTATCATAACAAGCACTGGCAACAAGCTTCTTAGGGGTGTCAACATCGATGACCTTAAATGACCTTGAACCCATAAAACAGGGGGTTTTAGTAAATTTTTTTGTGATTTGGGCTGCAACACACAATTCAAGAGTGAATTGTGCCGAAATGGTTGGAGATAGACCAAGATAACCTGTGTGAAATTGTCAGCACTGAATGTAGATTTGAGCAGTCTAAGTCCTGACCCACTAAATTGAATGATGCCTGTGCACATGGCTGTCAAAGAGGGGTATCCTCTAAAAAGTGGTTATTTTTCTGATATTGGCTTGTCCAGTGTGAAAATGATTGCAGACAAGCACAGAAATGCTGCTTATCATAACAAGCGCTGGTGACCTGCTTTATAGTAATATTAACATCGATCTCATTGAATGACTTTGAATCCCAAAATAAGGGCTTTTAGTGATTTTTTAACAATTTTCGGCTGCAAACGAGTGAACTGCGATGAAATGGATGGACAGAGACCAAGACAACTTACGAACAGGAACTGCTACAAGCTCTTGCATGTCTCATGAGCATTAGCTCAGATTTCTTCTTTATGTTCCACATACTGAGCTGAATTCAGGCGCCTGGAGACCAAAAGATAAATGAAACTATGAACAGCTGTAGCAAGTTTCGGATTTCCGGCCAAGTGCTGCAAAAAAATGGCTAGCAGCAACAGCTAAAAGTGGTGGCTATGTGGTCTAGACAATTGTGGCAAGTTAGAAATCACGGGCTTTGACTATCAGCTCAAAGCTGATGCAAGTTCATTCACTTCTACGACATAAACCCAGAACACTTAAACACTCTAACAAATTGACACAAACAATACTGGGTGGTTAAAGATATACTTCACATTCACTCACGTTGTTGTCTAATATCATCACAACGTCAGACACATACTGCACAACGAACCACTAACAATAATATACAAATGACACCTCCGACAACGTAGCCAGACGATAGCGGAACGGTCTTCATAAAACACCTGAATGCCGATCAGGCAAACTGTATACAAACACAGACACACAAGACAACAGTAATGAATGGCAACACTATTAGTGGCGAACTAAAATGATTTACCACAACAATAATGCCAGTAACCAGTAACATACAAAATAAACACAGATAGGAAAAATAAATAATAATGCAGAGTGTGCCAAAAAATGTCCCAACTTGTTTTTGTCAGAACTCCGTCAAATTTCCACCAAATTCGATAATTTTTGACACACAGATAGCCAAGATGATAGAAATATGTGAGGTACACTCATTGTCAATCTCACCCAATTTATGTGAACGCACTACCGTGTTAAAGGCAGATGCTGTAAATTGTTGCATAACGCCAAGTTGTTGTGCCTGCAAAAAGTTTTAACGACTTAAATAAGCACACAATAAACTAACGTGTGATCAGTCATCCCACTGCATTAGCAAATTTTAATAGGACACACGCCAAAAAAATATAGGACATAAAATAAAAATATAGGACGTTATAGGACACGTGTGTGTTTTAGTATTCAACCCGTATACCAGTGCAATATCCAGCATCTGACATCACTAACACACAAACTGCATGGCTTCCATATCTAACAGTGAAGTTTTTGTTGATTAATGAAACAGACAGACAATTTGTTTTATTTTTTCCAGCGACGATGGGGCCCCAAAACGTCGTGGGGCCTGGGGAAACTTCCCCCATATCGACGAGTCTGATGGGCTCTAGAGGAGTGGTCAGAGCTCCCCAGTGGGGTCTGGAGTGCAGCCCCAGCTGAAAACGTATTTTAGAGCATTTTTTGCACCACAGAAACTGCATCTGGTGACATCAAATTTCGTGTTTTTGTCGCATGAAATGTAAACTATCAAAATATAGGATTCATAGGACATTTAGTCAAAATATAGGACAATATAGGACTCTTTTCAAAAATTTAGGATTTGTAGGATTTAAAGGACAAGTGGAATGACTGTGTGATTTATTTGGCAGAATTATAAGTTTGTGTAACAACTTGCTTCCAAATTATCGAGATTTATGTTCAAGGTGTACACAATAGTTCAGACGTGATGCCATTGGCATTAACGATCAACTGATCAAACTGCACAGCACTCATTCATGGATTAAATATGTCTCAAACTCATTAGGCAGCTATTTTGTTGTCTGTTATTTCCAGCGTAAAATATTTAATACCACAAAATTATTAAATCAAGTGGCACCTTCTGTTGAATTGATGATGCAAAAATGAACAATCAGATACAAATAATCACCACTAATGTAACAATATGAAGCATCTGTGTTTCACACGGTAGTGCGTTGATGTGAATTAGGTGAAGTGAAAAAAGAGTACATCTTACATAATTCTATCGTCTTGGCCATGTCTGTGCCAAAAATTATCAAAGTTGGTTGAAAATTGACAAAGTGACGATGAAAACAACTTTGACTGGTTTTTTGAGACACAGTGTATATAGTTATAAAAATTTTTGTGTGTATTTCACCTATTTGCCGAGAAGCCTCCTTGGTCAGATTTACATAAAATTTTGCATGAGGGGTCATCTAGCTGACGTAATCAACCATGCCAAATTTTATCTCAATCAGATCAGGGGTTTTGATTGTGGGGGTCGAATTTTTGGCTTTCCCATAAGAAAGAGAAGTCACTGTTAACACATGGCTTGAATTACTGTTCAGCCTGTGATGAGTACACAGTATGTGGTGCTTCGAGGCAGTGCCTAGCCTCAAGGCAGATTTTTACTGCCTTGGCCTTGGTCATGGAGGTTGGTGCCTTGGTCTTGTCACAAGACTGAGACCAAGTCACTAACCTCTTAGGAAAGATGCAACATTGTACGCCCTAGACAAATCATTGTAATACTAATACAAAGTTACAAGTTCACTTCCAGTTTCTTACATACCTTCAGGCAAATATTTTACTTACTTACATTTCTGCCACAAATCATGACGACTGTGAAAACCTAAAACTTTTTGCTGACACTGAATGCAGTAATTGACTTAGACCACTATTTTCTCACCTCGTCAGTGTTCCTGCTACATCGGCATTTGTAGAATGAGTTTTCTTACAGGGCAGCATTATAATGTGCCCACACTGTTCAAAGACGTCAGACCATGTGCTTGAGAAGCTAATGGTCTTAAGATGCATCATGCAACATGCAACATTAATTTGTTACTGCAGTTGATAAGTAGATATAGACTTCTCAGCTTGCATGGTATAAAATTGCAAAGATTAGATTGATGTTCACTGTGACTAGATTAATAGGACTATTGAAATTTTTTCTCTTAAAAGTTTTTACATCGGAGCTGTATATTTATGTTTGCTTATTCGGACCTATTCAATATTCAGTGCATTAAAATGCCTTGGCCTCGGTCTTAAAGGTTGCTCTCTTGGCATTGGCCCTGAGAGTTGGTGCCTTGGTCCCATCACTGTGAGTACAAAAAGACAATACTAGACTTAAACTAAAAACTCACAGACTTCTAAAAAAATTAGCAGCAGATTTAAATTACTGCTAGTAGCATCAAAGAATGACATTAGCCTTCAATAATATAGTTACGTAAGTTTTATCATCAGTGGCTGAATATCATACGACAGTAATTACCTTCCATCGATTGCCACATTCATTGCACAAAACGAACGTGGTCATTGGCTCATCAGCACAAAGTGTCTGGAGCTGGAAACACAATACAACAACACTTCTAACATCACAGTCTAATGGCAGCAGCAAAATATTTCTAATACAAATTCCAGTTTCTGCTAATGCAAGTAACCTTGAACCCCTGGCCTGTAATAGAAATCCGGCTTCATTATAGACCAGCTTATATTGAAACATCAACAACTTGGTATATTAAATTTTTCTGTACAGAAAACCTGTTATTTCAAGTACATCACAAAAACACATTTACATTTTATGTCATCAACTAAAAATTTCACGCAGAGCCCAAAGTGCGGCTGACGACACAGTAAGTCTGATTTGGACAGTCTTGGTCCAAGCTGCTTATTCGTTAAGCCATCAACTATATCAGTGGTAAAATGCATCTACCTCCAAATCCCGTCAACAGATCTCACTGAAATTTGACCTCAATTCCTTCCAGATAAGGGTCACCCTTTCCCCAATCTTAATCTTGGCCCATGAAAATGAAAAAAATAAAAACTAGAAGACACTCGTGAAAGTGCATATCTCCGCCAAGTGAGGTAATTTAAACATTACTACAAGGAAAGGGGAGGGAGAAGGAAAAGCTGCTTCGCAGAGGGAGGGAACAATAATAGCCAGCATTGCTGCTTGTGCTGTTGGTGCAATGACATCATTGCTATTATTAGTCATCATGTACACACACAGTAACACACACACAGAGAACGACGGACAGAACGACCAATCTCTTAATTTCCTCCAATGTTCACTACATTCACTTGGTAAAGATAATAAAGAAACAGAAAAAGACAAAGCAAAAACAAAAGGCCACTAGGTACAGGCGGCCTACAAATAATACATGCCTGTAGCCATGCCCTAATTTTGCATTGTCTGAAGTCTAAACCAAATTTAGAAAACATAACATCACTAACAGCGTTGTATCTGCAAAGTTAGTACCAAGTTGAGACCTAGCTTGTATTGGAATCACCCAGCTGCTATCATAATTTTTACGCGCAAAAGCAGTATGCTTCGCGCGTCTTTGCCATCGTCTGGGCATCTGTCCATCTGTCCGTCTGTCACACTTGTGATCTGTATCAAAACGGTGCAAGCTAGGATCACGAAATCTTCACTTTGGGCTGCCCCAAGGTCTCTAGTTTATCGTGACAAAATTCCATGCCACTGGGTGCAGGGGTTCCCCTCGAACGAGGGCGTCAAAGAGGGGTACCCCCTAAAAAAGACGTCATTTTGCCATTATTGGCTCAAATAATGTGAAAACAGTTGCAGATAGGTACATACATGCTGCTTATCGTAACATGCACTACTGACAGGCTTTTTGGATTTACCAACATCGATGACCTTGAATGACCTTGAACCCCTCAAAAAGGGGTTTTTAGTAAATTTTTCGCAATTTTTGGATGCAGCGCGCATTTCAACACCGAATTGCGATGAAATGGCTAGAGATAGACTAAGACAACCTGCGTATGAAATTTTCAGCATTCAACGTCGATTTTAGCAGTCCAAGTCCCGACCCCTTAAGTTCAAGGAGGCCGGCGCAGGCGGGCGTCAAAGACAGCTACCCCCCTAAAAAGTGGTTATTTTACTGCAATTATCGCGTGTAGCGTGAACAGGGTTGCAGATAGGCACTGACATGTTGCTTATCATAACAAGCACTGGTGACAGGCTTTTTAAATTTATTAACATCGATGACCTTGAATGACCTTGAACCCTAAAAATATTGATTTAACGTGATTTTTTGGCGATTTTTGGCTGCAAAAGAGTGAATTACAACGAAATGGATGGAGATAGACTAAGATTACCTGCGAACAGGAACTGCTATAGGCTTTCGCGCATCTCGTGAGCTTTGCTCAAATTACTTGTTACAATAGTTAGCGGCACTTCAATTCAGTAGTCACCATCAACAGTAATCATACTACTGAGTGATCGAATGCACACATAATAAACACTTGCCACAATGCTGTTCCATGTTGTGTTGACTACTGTGACTTTTGTAAATCACCACTTATGTTATGGCCAATCAGTTCCCAGTATGCTGGTAAAAATACAGCTCTGCTAGGAATAGCTGCTGAGAAATGAGAATATCTTGCTCGAAATAGTTTGTCAAACAAAACAATTCACCTAACTGCATTTCCAATATCAATACACAAAGTATTATTATATCCCCACGTACTACTTGTATTCTTGTAAAATTAAATAAATAAATTATCACTACTAAAATCTGTTCAATCTGTTCACTGCTTTTCAGTCACTATGCCCTTATACACAAGAAGCCAAACTGTTGCTGCCCCTCCTGTGTTCAAACCCAAATTTGAAAATGTTACCCTTGCACTTGCATCACTGAAATTTTGCAAACAAAGAGCCATCGCACCAAGATCATTAATCATGTAATAAGTTTTCCAGTAAAACCTGCCGTAAAGCTGCAATACACGTGTTACAGACAACAGACGACACATCATACCAAAGACTCAACCTAACGGTCAGCCAAAAATTCTAAAATATAGCAACAACTACATGGCAATGCTGCCAACCTGGTTATAGGTAGTGTTACGCTTGTGGCAGCGAGTGCACTGGAAGAGGTCGGACTGCGTGCCAGAGTTGAGAACAATCTGATGATCATTGAAAGCCTCACGTGACAACCGCTCACGAATCTTCCTCATCTCGTCACTCGCCATCTCTTCCGGCGACATGATGGCAAAGTGAGGGATCGATATGTGACACAGCAGCACATTCTCTCGAAGCCGCGGATTTTTCGGATCCTATGCATCAGTACAACAGCAAGCGGTACAAAATACAATTTCAAAGAGAATCATTACAAGGCAGCATGACAGCAATTCACTAGCTAGCATCAAATTTCCAAACTTGTTAACTTACTATATTGGGCGGAAAGTCTGTTTGTCTGTCTGTCTGTCCATCAGCCCCATCTAGCGCCTTCCCTGTTGCACGGTCGCAGACCCTGACCACGGCGTTTGAGTCCTTGGGCCTTGGGTACGTGCCCCCCACTTGCTCCCACGAGCAGCCTGTGGGGGCGGGGGTTGAGTTGCTGGGTCTTCTTTCCCTGCTGATTCTGTCAAGTTCGTCAGTATAGTGCTCAGCTTCGTACGGGGCGACATCTGGCGAATGACGACCACTTAAAGGTCCCAGCCTAAAATGTAAAGGCCGGCCATGAATTTCATAGTCTCTGTGACGTGTGCCAGTGTCACTGACTCACGCTGGCAGTTAGATCAGTGGCGCCCTCTGCACGCTCTTACGACCGCATACCACGTACTGCGTACAACTCCTCCCAAACTCTTGCATAGTATAGAGGGTCAGGTCTACTGTGATATTCCAAATACATCAAAATTCAGTAGCATGAGTCATTAAAATGCACTTAAAACAGAAGGACAAAATTTATACTTTAAATCTATCTTTAAAAATAGTCTCAAGTTGCCTGCAAACTGCACTGTTAGTATGTGACTAAGTAACCATTACTGTAAATGCAAATAATCTTAAACATGTTCAGTGTGCTAGTAGAATGAAAAGTAAGATGGTGTCTGAGAGTAGACAGAGTGTATATGTAGCATTTAAGACTTATCAAATGATAAATGTCAAATACTGATTCACTAAAGTGAATGGTGAACATTTTACTAAACAGAATGCAGGCATTTCACCGTGCAGTGCCTCTATACCTCAAGCATATGACCAAAAAATGAACTATTGGCTGTCCGGTCATGTAAATCTGAGTAAGTCTATCATGTACCAATTGCCTTTGCTAACAAGCAATACTTATATAATTCAAAATTCTCTCTGACATCCACAATTATCAATCTCTAATCTCTATGGATTGAAAAATCATCCAAAATCATTCTATTTAGCAGAGACTGTGAATAAATTGATCTTCCTACCCACATCCTACATACTGTGACAAAATTTGCTTCAAATCTGTGTATAATGTAAATTGTAAGTGTACAGAAAAGTAAAATAAAATACCTTTCCATGCTTATTGCTTACCTTCAGGTTAGCAATTCGACTGCGTACTCTGTTCTTGTATTTAGTGTCGGTACTTTTAAACTCCTTGTAAATGGCATCTTCCAAAGCAGCTGCAATGTCATCTACGTCAGCAGCAGCATCTGTCATAGCTACAGCAAAAACAACAAAAAATTTGAGCTAATGCTTATGAGATGTGCAAAAGTTTATAGCAGTTCTTGTTCGCAAACTGTCAGTCTACATTACACCTCGACTAAAGAAGCCTGATCTAGATCCAGCCGACGTCAAGTCATTTTGGCCAATTTCTAACTTAACCATACTGTCGAAGTTGTTAGAGCATCTGGTGGCACGACAACTTCTCGACCACGTGCATGTCCACAAGTTGGTCTGCTTATCGGACACAACACTCAACTGAGACAGCAGTCCTCAAAGTCCTGTCAGACATTTTGAATGCCGCTGATCGCGGCGACCTGTCTGCTGCATTTGATACTGTTGATCACCCGATCTTACTGCATCGTTGTGGACAGTTGTGAGAGTTGCAACATTAAGAGCAGCAGTAGCAGTTGAGATATAAAAAGCTCAGCTGTTGCTAGATTGGGGCTTACCATACTTGTTGTCACTGACCTTAAAGGTCATAAAAGGTCGATGATTTTTATGTCACCTGAAAGAGCGTATGTCACTTCCTATAGTGATCAACAGTAATCTAGGCCGTATCTTTCACCGTTTCCAAGATATGGCCACTTATAGCTTGAAACATTCCATTCCACAGTGTGTCATGACCCTTCAAGGCCATCCAAGGCCATCGATTTATTTGAAAGCCAGTATGCGACTTCCTGTTAGTGATCAATAGCAACCTAGGCCCTGTCTTGCATCGTTTAGCCACAATACATCCATGACAGACAGACGGATGGATGACAATCATGACAAAGGGCCAACCTTCAAGCTTACAGCTTAGCGGTCAGCCCAAAAACCAGGACTAACTTCAAGATAAAAGACAGCATTTTGCCTTATCAAAGAAACAAAAATCCTGTTTTTCACAACAATTACTATGCAACAAAAATATCTTCAATCTATACTGAAAACATTTTATTGCAGCAAACAATGTCAACCTTGCTCTAGCTTATACTAACTCTTGTATGACCTGACTACACTACAACAATTAAAAGTAATCCAAAAACTTCACCTTTTACATGACAGCAATGCTACAGCTGGCTTAAGTTTTTACAAAGTAATGGAGCTTCACAATCTTCTTAGGAGAGCTAGCAACTAGGCAAAAATACCCTTACCGTGGTTTCCTGCAGTACATGTCTGATAAAACTCATGAAAAATTGGTTGACAACAAAAAGTTATTTGAAATATAAAGATAACATTTTTGAACCATAGCGAAGTTATTAAAATGTAGATAAGGATGACAAGAGGAGAACTCACGAGGTGTTTTGAGAGCAGCGGACAGCATCTCCCTGCACTTCAGCCGAACTGGGTCTTTGGTGGCCGGAGTAGGTGGAATGGTGAATGGAGACATGTCGCCGCCGGCCTGTTCTTCTGACGATGACTGTCCGTCGGCAACAGGCAGCGACGTGTCGCCAGCAGACACCACCGAGCTGTCACCAGTCCCTGAGTCATCAAGCTCGCTGGCACTGAATGTTGAGTCCATGCTGTCGCGACGTGAGGACGCATCACTGGCACTGCGACTGGTCCGCGCAGCACCACACTGCTCATCACCGTCGTCTGTTGTATATCAGCAATACACGAGCACAGTATAATACTCCCCATTACATAGATAAGAAATAACATATACACAGAATCATTCATTCGCTAACTGATAGAATGCTAGGCATCCAGTCCCCACATAATCACTCGCAGCTCAACAAGACTTTGCATATACCATTTGTCAAGCCCCCGCACTCAGATATTTAGACACATTCTTGGCAGTTTCAGTTGAAAGCATTTATTTACAGCAACAATGAACATTTATCTATTAACCATCCACAGTCCAGTAGACCAGCACAACAGACTGAATGTGTCTGATGACCAGTCATCATTTGCCAGCCACAGACCAGCTACCATCTACATGACAGGTCATGGCATCAGCGCAGACAATTTTTCTGTGCCACCATTATGACATGGGTCTACCCATCACTGTATGGCATGGCTCCAGCATACCTGACCAGCAGACAGGTGGCGACCTGTCAGCTGGCGCCTGATGAAGACCACTGTCAGCAGCAGGTTCTGCCAACTTAAGAACATCTGCCTTCAGCCAGACCTACAATAGAGGCAGGCAGACAGGCAGACCCAAACTGTGAAACGGCCTTCCACTTCACATGCAATGAAAAGTGACAATAACTTTGAACAGTTTAAACAACTGCTAAAACATTTTCGTTCGTGTGTTGAGGTCACAGTGCAATGTGATTTGTGACTAACTGTTAAATCGGCATCCTTCAAATTCTGTTCTGTTATATTTACATACACGATTACTATTACTGAATTATCAGACTAATTTACAATCATACATAGAGTGTTGTTACGATATGATTATTTCGATTTCGATTCGATTTGATTTTGACCAAAAATCGCGATTTCGAATGATTCGATTCGAGGCGTCAGTTAAAAGGCCTACTGTAGAACCTACGACAATCGACCATGCTTTGTTCTATCAGATTGTGAAACTATGTACTTTTGTAATTAAAGTTGTTGTTACGTGCTAATAAACGCTTTGTAACATATGTGTTAGTGTTATTTCTTTAAAAGCATAACTTATGGCGAAAATATTATTTGTTTTACATGATTTCCATGATGCAAACAAAAGCAACCTTACTTAGGTTGTAAACATTAAGTAACAAAAAAACGGAAACCCAGATGTTCACAACTCAAGTTCAAATGTGATACATATTTGTGTGACAGTTGCCGATGTAGGCCTATTCCTTTGATTTGTTTCAACGTATGTAATTAACCAGTTTTAAATAAAAAGAAATACGCTTTTAAGCTAACGAATAATGTATTATATTAGGCCAACTGCAACTCGCATCTGCAGTTTATAGCCTACCGGTATGCAGATTACGATCATGCCGCATGTTCAACTACTGTATAGGCCGCACACAGATTTGTCTAGGCCTAGCGTAATACACTGAACTTTGATTGGAGCTAGGGTTTACAAACCTGGAGCACTTTTCCAAACCCGGGTTTTCGGGTTTCAAAAATGTTAAACCTGGGTTTCGGGTTCGGGTTTTAGAATACACATAACTGCATCTGATTCAGTATGCATGCTGTTCAACGTAGCTTCAGTTGTAAGTGGGTATTAGGCTTGTCCCGTTATTAG